>WBZR01002575.1_pt1 | contig 18316 bp, 16 predicted proteins | sample 5204231 | NCBI WGS metagenome assembly WBZR01 (sample SAMN12412403, study PRJNA552823) | activated sludge metagenome | isolation source: activated sludge from anammox sidestream of wastewater treatment plant... | place: USA: Virginia | collected 2017-08 | reverse complement strand
CTCGGAGAGCGCCTCGTAGTAGTGGTTGGGGATCGCCGTGCCGTAGATGACCAGGCAGGGTTGGTCGATGACCCCCGGCGATTCCTTTCCGGCCTTGCGGCGCATGGGGAAGACGCTGTTGGCCGATGAATACATCGTCAGCAGCGTCGACATGATCGCCTCGTGCCGGGCGTCCTTCGCCTTGTTGATCGACTGGAGCATGCCGTCGATCTCGTCGGTCTGGAACAGCATGCTCGGCGTCTGGAACAGCGCGTCCTGGATGCCCTCGCCGCTGGCGAAGCGCTCGCCCAAGCCATCAGCCAGGCCCACCTCGTAGAGAATGCGGGTGTTCACCTTGCGCGGCCAATCCTTGCCCGCCGAGGAATGCGCCAGGCCCAGGAGGTAGATGTTGGTGCGGTTGTCGCCGGGGTCGCGCACCTTCCGTCCGGCCAGGAACGCCTGGAGCGAGAGCGCCCCGGCGAACGCCATGACTGAATTGGGGTACGGCGCGATCGCCATGCAGTAATCCATCACCTCGTTGACGAAGCCCGGCATGCGCAGCATTCCCACGGGCATGGGGCCGGGATCGGGAATCTCCGGGGCACGCGGCGCATCGGCCGCGCATGCGCCGAAGCCGGGTGTCATGTTGACGATGCCGGAGATGTCCACGCTGGGGTGCTCGTCATCGGGCATCGCACCGCCGTAACCGGCAAGACGCAGGGCGCGAGCGGCTTCCTCGTAGCGCCCGCCGTGGTTGAGCAGCGCAAACACCGAGAACGGCGAATAGGCGCGGTTGGGCTCGAAGGGATCGGCGCTGGCGCTGAACACGTAGAAGACGCGGTCCTTGAGCGTGGCCGACCAGCCCGAGTCCTTCCCCGGCCGCCGCCAATACTCGTTCACGCCCTCGCGCACCCTCGTCCACCCCGCCTGGGCCAGGACATCGCGCACATCACCGCGCTGGTTGAAATCATCGCCAGGCCGGTCGGCGCTGCCGCAGGTGCCGGGCGCAACCGGCGGCGCGCTGGCGCTGGCCGTAGCGGAGCGCGGCGGCATGTCCACCACCGGCGGCACGTACTCGTTGAGTTCCCACGCCGCCTGGAGAAGAACGTCCCGCTCGGCTTCGCTGAGCACGGGCGGATGGGCCAGGTCGCCTTGGAGCAGCACATAGCCAGCAGAGGGGGCGCACAGGAACAACCCACCCTCGCCGCGCGTTTCGATGAGGGTGATGACCTTGCCTTCGCGCTGGCGCTGGGCCAGCTTCATGTTGCCGCAGACTTCGGCCTGGCAGCGATAGAACACATGGCGACCATCGCGCTGGGTGCGCTCGATGACCAGGCGGGACAGCAGTTCCGGCGGGATGCGGGCGGCCCAAGCGTTAAAGAGCTCCCCGCCGACATCGAAGTCGATCATCTCGGCATGGCCGGAGACGGCCCCGCAGATGATGCACAGCGCCTCGGGACCATTGGCCAGCCACGCCGAGAGCTCCGCCACGGTGGGCAGGCGCTCGCGGTAGCGCTTCCACACACCCGTGGCCGGGCGCTTCTCGGCGCGCTTGGCCGGCAGGACGCACAGGCCGGCCTGCAGATATTGTCTGGCGGAATAATCCACGGTGATGATTCCCTCTTACGAGCAGCCGGTGGTCGTTCCGCACGACATGCACACATAGCACGTCCCGGCGCGAACCGTCGCGCCCTGGCAATGGCCACAGCGCGGGCCTTGGGATGGCGGCTGGGGGAGCCGAGGTATCGAAGACAGGGTCGGTTTGGCCGGCGCGCTGGGCGTTGTCGGTGTCGATTCGGGCATACGGTTCCTCATGATCAGAAGGGGATGTCGTCCTCTGCCGCCATGTAATCCGGCTCCCTGCCGGCGAGGTCGCCCACGCCTTCAACGTCTTCATCGGAGCGCATGAGTTCGGATTGCCATTGGCTGATTACCCGGTCGTATTCGGCGGCGTCGAATACCGGCCTGGGGCCGAGTTCGCACTTGACGATCCGGTCGTACTTCTCGCCGGTGACGCTGCGGACGGTGATCGACAGTGCCGGAGCCAGTGCGCCAGCGTTGGCCAGGGCGACGGCGTCGTCAGCGTTCTGCGGCACGGGCAGGTCCGACCGCAATCGCCACCACGCCTCCGCCTTGCCCCGGGCGTAGCCGGTGTGCTCGAAGCAAACCCACTCGCTGCGGTAGTCGTTGAATCCCACGGTATAGTCCACACGCATGGTCCGCGGATGATCGTCGGGCGCGTTGCGCTTCATGTGGACGCTGTAATAAACTTCGCTGACAGGGAAGTCAGTCTCGGTCACTTCGCCGGAGAGAACCCCAGCCGTGGATGCTTCCTGCTCGTGCTGGCCGCGCTTGGGCGGCGGGAACTCATAACCGCACTCGGGGCAGAGGCTGTAGGCGGCATGAATCACGGCCTGGCACTGGGGGCACTCCTTGGCGGGCGCTTCCCCAGCGCCGGCGCTGCGGTCCTTGATCTCCAGCGCGTCGACCGGACCGTGGCGAAGGATGTTGCCGCCAAAGTCCAGGACCAGGCAGTTGTCCTTCGACGCATCCAGCCGGAATCCCCGACCCACCATCTGGTAGTAAAGGCCCGGCGAGTTGGTCGGCCGCAAGAGCGCCACGCAGTCGATGTTGGGCGCGTCAAAGCCCGTGGTCAGCACGTTGACGTTGACCAGGTACTTGAGCTGCCCGTCCTTGAACTTCTTGAGGAACTCGGCGCGCTCGAACGGCAGAGTGTCACCACAGACAAAGCCGCATTCCTGGCCCATCTCCCCCAGCACCTTCTGGACGTGCAGGGCGTGCTGGACGCCGGCGGCGAAGATCAGCACCGAATGGCGATCGGCGGTCTGGTCGAGGATCTCCCGGCAGGCCGAGCGCACCAGCGAATCGTCGTCCATCAGGGCTTCGACCTCGCCGGCGATGAACTCGCCGCCTCGGATGTGCAGATTCGACGTGTCGACCTTTCGCCGCCCGGCCTTGGTCTTCAGGGGGCACAGATACCCTTGCACGATCAGCTCGCGGACGCCCACTTCGTAGCAGACATGGTTCAGCAGGTTCTCCGGCGCGCAGATCAGACCCGTGGACATGCGGTACGGCGTGGCGGTCAGGCCGACGAGGCGCACATTGGGATTGACCACGCGGGCGTCGGCCAGGAACGTGCGGTACATCCCCTCGCCATCGGGCGGGAGCATGTGCGCTTCGTCGATTAGGATCAGGTCGAAGCGGTCGAGTTCGGCGGCGCGGCGGAACACGCTCTGGATGCCCGCCACGATGATGGGGTGCTCGGTGTCTCGGCTCTTGAGGCCCGCGGAATAGACCCCGATCTGGTTCCACAGGTCGGGGGCCATCGCGTGAAGTTTGTCGGCGGCCTGCTCGAGTAGTTCCTTCACGTGCGCCAGGATCAGCACCCGCCCGTTCCACTGCTGCACCGCGTCCCGGCAGATCGCCGCCATCACCGGCGTCTTGCCCCCGGCCGTGGGAATCACCACGCAGGGGTGATCATCCCGCCGGCGTAGGTGGTCGTAGACGGCGGCGACCGCCTCGGCCTGGTACGGCCGCAGCGTGATCGCGCCAGAAGTTGGAGAGGACACGGTCATGATGCTTTAGTTGTTCTCCGGCGAAAACGCCGCCCCACACAGCGGGCAGCGCGACAGCGGAAATTCGTTCAACTCGACTTCCAGGCGGGGAGGCACGGCCAGATCGCGGCGGCGGGTGACCAGCATGTCGATCTGGCTGTCGTCCTCGTAAACCCCCGCGTGCTGAAGCGCATCGAGCACGGACTTCTGGATGTTGTCCAGGTCGCGCCGGCGGCGGTCAGGCGGGAACGCATCCATGCACAGTGCGATGCGCCCGCCCGCAGGCGGCTTGCGGGGGCCGTTGCCCCGCCCCCCGGCCAGGAGGGCGCAGACGTTCGTGCGGAACGTCCGGCCCTCCCGGCTGATCACGGTGCGACCCCGGAAGTGCCGCCAGTAGTGGTTCACCGACGGCGGATAGGGCAACGTGATCACCACCGTGCCTCCCCCTTCGCCCACTTCGTGTTGCCGATCGCCATCGCGAGTTCGACGAGAAGCAGGATCAGCAGCAGGAACGTGCCGCCGAACAGGCACGCGGGCAGCCAGAACAGGCGATCAGCCTTCGTCCACTTTTCGAAGAGCTTGCGCTGTTCGCTGCGCACCTTGAAGTAGGCAAGAGCGGCGTTGATCAACCAGAGAGACCAGAAGATGGCGTCCATAGGGATTCCTTTGTGAAGTTGCAGTTGGAGAACAGGCTCGTTCGTGAACCGATCAGCGCTTCCACGGCGGAGTGTTGCTGGTCGCCGGGGCCTGCTGCGGCTGGCCCACCGCCGGCGCGGCGGCCTTGGGCGCGTAACCCTTGATCTCGTTGGTCAGCTCCCCGGTGTCTTCGCGCTTCTTGCACTTGACGGTGATCAGAAGCGGCAGGTTGTGGAGCTCGACGCTGTCGCGCGGCTGCAGAATGCCCACCGCGTGGCAGATCGCCGAGAGCTCGCTGCGGGCGATCTTCACCGCCGTGGCGTTCGGGTTGCTCAGGTTGAGCCGCGCCCAGACGACCCGGTTCTTGTATTCGCCGTCCAGGATCGTGAAGGTGAGTTGCAGGTAGCTGCCGCCGCCGTTCTTGGTCGGCTTCATCTCCGACTCGGTGATGGCGGCCAGGTACTTGCCCGCGGGCAGGGGCTCGAAACTCGTGGTCGGTTCGACTTCGCTGGCGTTGAATGTGCCGAGATTGGCCATGGGTCAGTTCTCCTTGCTGGGGTTGGTGTTCTGCTCCGCGCCCGCGAGGCGCAGGTGTGGACCTGCGGCGGGCGGCGGAGCCTGAGTCAGAGCCTGCATCAGCGCCGGCCACGAGAGCGGCAGTTCCGCCGGCAGGCTAAAACGGTTCTTGGCGACGCACGCCGGGCTGCCGACGGTGCGGAGGATGCGCTCGCCGCCATCCTTGCCCAGGCCGGCGGCGATGGTGCGGTCGCGGCCAAAGCCCCCGTCCTCGGTCTTGGTGATGATCTTCCGCGTGGCAAAGAGCACCGCGTCGGACCACTCGGTCAGCAGCGCCGTCACGTGCTTGTGCAGGCGCGGCGAGTAGCGGTCGTAGGCGGCGTGCTCGGGGTCCTCGAACTTCTCGACCTTGGCGTGGGCCAGGAGGATCACGCACATGCCGCGCTGGGTGCGGAGGGTGTTGAGGTCGGCCAGGAGCCGCCGCCAATGGGTCAGGGCGTGGGTGTAGCCCCGGGCGTAGCCGCCATCGACCTTCTCGATGCTGGTGACGCCGTATTGCTCGCACAGCACGTCCCACACCAAGCGCTCCAGCCAGTCGGCCGAGTCGATGACCACCGTCTCGAAACTGTGTTCCTCCTGGATCAGCGTCCGTAGCGCCGACTCCACGTCGGTGAGGTTCTTGGCCAGCGGGAAGCTGGCGCAGTCGATCTGGTCCAGGCCGTCCTCGGTCGGGACGAAGATCGGCGTGGGGGCAGCGGCGGCGGTGGTGCTCTTGCCGATGCCCTCGGTGCCGTAGATCAGCAGGCGCGGCGGCGAATGCTTGCGCCCGCGATGGATGTTCGTAAGGGTCATGAAGGTTCTCCTTGGTTTCAGTTGAGGTACTCGGGCAGCAGCCAGGTCATGGCCATGCGGCCGCTGACGCTGCACGGACGCGCCGGGCCGTTGCGCACCTGCCCGTCGGCCCGGAGTTCCGGCAGGCGCTTGTGCGCCTTGATCCCGATGCGGGCTTCGATTTCGTGGGCCGTCAGGCCAGGCTCAGCGCGGACGGCGGTCAGGCACATCTCGCGCTGGCGCTGCGCAATGCCGCTGGTTTGCATGTGCCGCCCGGCCATCGCCGAGGTCGGCGGATCGTGTTTGCGATGGTTGCAGTGCATGTCTGTTGCTCCGTAAAGCAGCTGGATCTGTCGTTGACACATCCCGTCACGCTGGCCAACGGAGTGGGGAACAATGGCAGCTGCGGGACTCGAACCCGCATCCGGACCGGCCCGTCATAGGGCTCCGGTGACCCGTCCAGGGGCTGCCAGGCGCGCCCGGGGTGGCCGTCGCTGAAGGACTCGCCACGATCCGCACAGGCGCGGAGAGATGCTCGGGGGCTACGCGACGCTCAACATGCGGATGTCCTCGTAGCCGGTGGGCCAGTGATCGTCCTTGCGGCAGGCCAGGAGCCGGCGGATGGCCGCTTCGTTCTCCTGGCGGGCGATGGCGAGCGTGTCGTCCGTGATGCGCCACACGCCGCAGCGGAAGGGTTCCTTCTTCTCGATGGCGATGAGGTGGACCGGGACCATGTCACCGCCCAACACCTGGGCGAGCACGGCCTGGTAAAACGCCATCTGCTTGGGGTAGCCATAACGCTTGGCGTCGGCCTCAAACCAGGTGAGGTCATCGCAGGTCTTGAGGTCGACGATGCCGCGATGTGGATTGAGCCAGTCGATGCGGATTTGGCACGGCGTGCCGCAGTACTCGGCGCGGACAATGCCTTCGCTGTGGCCGTCGACCAGCAGGTCCACGGCCTGGTTGTTCATGGCCACGCCGCAGGCCATCTGCTCGATGAGTTCGACCTGCTCGTGGGAGAGCACGGGCTTGCCCTGGGCCTCGGCCCAGGCGCGGAACGCCTGCGTGGTCGCGCCATACGGCTTGCCGGTCTGCGGGTTGATCGGCCCGCCCAGCGCGAAGGCGGCGGCGTAGGCGTCCCGGCCTTCGAGAATGCGCGCGTGGGCGGCGCGGCCAATGAGGTAGCTGGCCGAGTCGTTATTGCCGAGCAGCCCGATGGTCTTCTTGTGGTGCAGCCACGGGCACTTCACGAAATCCAGCAACTGGTGGCTGGAAAGGAAGCGGTCCGCCTTGGCGTGGTACTCGGCGGCGGGTTCGACTTCCAGAATGTCCAGGTCAATGTTCACGTCCATGTTCTTCCTCAGTTCTTGGGCTCCCCGTCCCCTCGGAGGCCCCTGGCGTTTCTTGCCGGGGCCCCCGAGGGACCAGAGTCGCGTCTCTTCTCTGGTTACCTATGCCGTGGCGGACGCCGCGCCCCGCTTAGGGCGCGCCAAGCCCGGCTTTCTCGAACTCGCCGCGGATGCGGGCCAGCGCGTTGGCGACCTGCCGCCACGACACGCCCAGCGCCTTGGCCGTGGCGGTCACGCCGTTCTCGGCGACGCTGGCGAGCAGCGCCTGGTCGGCCGGGTCGAGGCGGGCCATGACGACGTTGATGGCTTCGCGCAGCTCGAACTGGTCGCTGGCGGAGACGGACTGGGTCTGGAGGCGGCGGTTGCCGTCTTCCTCCAGCAGCACCGCGCCCAGGCAGGTCACGTCCCCGTCGCACTCGACGGGCGTGCCCTCCAGCGAGGCGGCGCGGTACGACTCGCTGCGCTTGTCGCGCTGGCGGTAGCGCAGCTCCATCGCCACCCACGTCTTCAGGGCGTTGGTGACGAACGCCTCCAGGTGCCCGCGGGCGGGATCAAACAGGTGCGCCTTCTCCAGCAGGTACACCCGCATGGACTGCTCCAGGTCCTCGCGGTCGGACCGGGAGAAGTCGGACCGGCGGCAAAGCTGGGCAGCTTTGAATCCGATCAGGGTGACGGTGAAGGGGGCCGAAACGATAATGTGGCTCGAGGCCATAGGTCCTCGAGGCCGGTCGAAAGCTCCCGAATCAGCCGCCTAACGCACGGTTGAAAGCTGTGCCGCGACAACGCGCCGCGTGGTCCACAGGTGCGGTCGGGGCTGAACCGGCAATGAGCCGATCCGGCCTCGACCGAGGCCCGGGGTGTCGCGGTTGGCGCATGAAAAAGGCGGAAGGTCATTCCGCCGAAGTCGCCGTAAACCTATACAAGAGCAGGATTAGCGATACTGTAGGATTTTCTTTCCCCTGTCGCGGGATTGCGACGCGACAGTCCGGGCGACCGATGCGCTGTCGTCTTTCTTCTTCACCGCCTTGGGACCTCCAGCGGCCTTCACCGCGCGCTCGACGGCCCAGCGATCGGTGACATATCCGTCGGCATTGAGGGCGTCGGCGGCCTTGCGATATGAGCCGTGGATGCGATACGCCTGGACCAGCGCTTCATTGGTGATCTTGGACTCGATTACCTCGTTCACGTGTCGCCGAACCTTCTTCGCCGAGATGGCATCCAGAGAAAGCCCCGCCTGTTCGGACGAGCGCCGGTCGGCTTCCGCAACCACCTCACACAAAGCCATCGGATCGACCACCAGGTGATCGCCGTCGACTGTCGTGACCTGCGACATTGCGACAACCGGCGGAACACGCCCAGGCCAGAGCCGATCATCCGGGACATGATGCGGGACGAGCACGATGGCGCGGCCGCTCGGCCCGACGTGTGCCGCTACGGCCGAACCATCGAGATCGTGGAGCCGCACCGCCAGCAGGACCTCGCGCGTCTGGCTGCTACCGGGGGGCCAAGGCATCCGCCCCAGTCGCCAGAGCCGGCCGGTCACCACGGTCTGCGGCGTAGCCGTCAACCCCAACGCTCTGGCGGTCGCACCCGCCAGCCCCGATGGGTCGATCTCCCAGCATTCGCACATCGCCGGTGCGACAGCGATCCGCAGGGCATCCCGGCACGAAATGTAGAATCGCCGGGTGCCGTCGGCGCGGGGGCGGACAATCACCGGCTCCACATGGCGTTCGCTGCAGTTGGGACACGGGGCGTAAAGACCCGCCGCCGATTGGCGAAGAATCCCCATCACCCGCAGTCGCGCCAGCGCGCCCATCGGCCACAGGGTTGTTGTGGCATGGTCGAACACTCGCCCCACGTCGTCGGCGGCCACCAACAGCATTCGAAGCAGGTCATTCATGGCCGGCCACCTTCCACAGCTTCAGACAGCGCTCGCCCACTTCGCGCTGCTCATCAGGCCAGCTCTTCAGATCGCAGGAACTCGGGACGCCGACGCTGAAGGTCATGGTCGGCGCTCGCCCAGGTCCGTCGTGCCGGAACGTGAGCCGGAAGGTTGCCTTGAGCACCTGGGTGCTGTCTCTGGAGAGGTGCTTTTCGCTGAGCCAACGCTCGATCTTGCGATAGATGTCATTCGGCGGCCCTTTGATGTCCGCCTTGATCTCCACCGAACCGCCGCTCCCAATGGGAGCCAGCCGGAGCATAGTGATCCGGGCCTCGGCCACCAGGTCGTTCGGGTCGGCCGCCAGTGGGTAATCCGTCTGCAGCAGATGATCCAGCCGGTAGGAGGGACGAAGCGGGGCCGCAGCGTCCACGTCGATCTGGAGCACCGCCTTACAAAAGGCCGCCTCCAGCGGAACGCGGACCTGCCGGCCGCCGGGCGCGTAGAGCTCCATCGTGCCCTCGCCGCTGTTGTAAACGAACACGTTCTCAAACGCGTAGCGCCCCGCCTCCATCGTGGGCTGGCCGTCATCGTGGAACACCACGTGCTTGCCCGGATAGTCATCCAGATACGCGAAGAAGTACTCCGCGCCTCCGCTGCGCGGGTAATGCGCCACCTTGCAGAACCGGCCCCGCATCTGAAGCGGGCCATAGAACTCCGTGAGCGCCGTTGCCAGCCCGTCGGTCATCGCCTTGTTCGCCGTCAGCGCTCGCTTCGGCAGCCCGTTGCGCTTCTCCCAATAGCGGCCGGCAGCCAGCGCGTCGGCCCGCGCAAACACCGCCGCCTCCTCCAAAAGCGTCGGCACATTCAGGTACACCCACATCGCCTTGTCGGCCTCGCCGATCTGGGCCGCGAACTCCTCGGCGCGCTCCGGGCACTCCTCGCGGACCATTTCCACCAGCGCTGCCACCCCCCGGTGGTCGGCCAGTTCGTGGATGTCCCGGAGTAAAACCTGCACCTCCAGTTGCGCCGCTTCCGGCAGCTTCTGCCATGCCTCGAAGATGGGCTCGATCTTGTGCTCCGTCAGCTCATCCCAGGGAACGTCGCCGAGCTCTCCACGCCGCGTGAAGAACTCACGCAGCAGCGGATTGGCGATGTGTTTGAGGACCTTCCTCGGATCAAACGGTTTGGCCATGATGTGGCCTCCTTACGTCAAGGGCGTCCGCGTCAACTGAACGGTAAACGCCGTGCCTAAAAAAACACGCCGTTCACGCGAACAGCGATGGTTCCTTTTTCCGAAGCAAGAGATTCATGCCTTCCAGCCGAATGCGCATGGCTTCTGGCGAGACCTCGAACTTCTGCGCCAGCGGCCGGGCCACATGCTCGAACAGCGCGTTGTCCACCGCATCCTGGCCCATACTTAGTCCGCCACGGCGCAGCACTTCGGCTGTCAGTATCTGCTGCTGCCGGGGGCGCAGGTCGTCAAGATAAACCGGGTCCATGCCGCCCTGCGCCTCGTGCCAGAGACGCTTGACCATCTCGCGCGGCATCAGGAGGCAACTGGCCAGTCGGTTCGCCTGGTATTCCTTCGGATCGGGTTTGCCATCGCGCAAAACATGGTCGGGCTTTGGCTCGCCGGAAGGCAGGAGCTGCGGCTCGTTCGCCCGGCGCAGGTACAGGTGCCGATGCAGCCGCCAATGGGCTAATTCGTGCGCCAACGTGAAACGGTAGCGGCCTCGCATCGCCGGGAAATCTTCCGGTATGAGGCTCGCGTCCACGACGATCTTCTTATCATTGAAGTAGATCGCGCCCAGCACATCCCCCTCGGGGAACTTGGCTCGCAGATTGTCGATCTGCAGCACCAGCTTAAAGTGCTCCTCGATGATGTCGTCGATCGGCACCGGCGGGTCGGTGACCTGCTGGTGGGCGTTGCCGTACTCGGCCAGGATCAGCGCGGCCTCATCCTCGAAGGCCTGTGGCGACAGGAACGGCAGTTCCGACTTGGGCTTACTGAATCGCCGAGCCATGACTACTTGCTCTCCTTCTTCATGCGCTCGGCATCTTCCCTCAGCTTGCGCAACTGTTCGGCCGTCAACCCGCGCACGGCGCGGAGGAGATCAGGCACCTCCGCGGACTCCTGAATGATCCCCGGCAGATCTTCGGTCAATCGCCCGGCCAACGACGTCCACTCATCCACGTTTTCGTCGAGAAGCTCGGCCATCCGTTTCACGCGGTCGGCCGTGGGTGGGGCCACGTTGTTCTGTTCGACCTGCGACAGGTAGGTGGGGCTGACATCGACGAGCTGCGCGAACTTGCGCAGGCTGTAGCCCTTCGCCATACGTTTTTCGCGGAGCAGGTCGCCGAACTTCTTTTGGGGTTGTTTGCTCATGACAATTTCCCCTTGAAAGCGCGGTCCAGAATCGCGGGGAGCATGGCGTCAAGTTCCTTTGTGGCGGTTGCCTGCGAAGTCTGCATCGTGCGTACGGTCTGGAGGAGACGACCAAACTTCGATTGCTGGTCATGAGAAGGAATGGGTACTTCGATCTCCAACAGCTTCTCGATCCCGAGGGTTCTGTTGCGGCCAGCGCCACCGGGCGATGCTTTACCAATCCGCTCCAGCCCCTCCGGTGTCAAAAAGTAGAAGGCAAGAAACTCGGCGGTGGCGACGTCGGGATGCGGAACGCAGGTGATGAAGCGATGCGATCCGAATCGCCCTCGGTCTTCAGGTTGAGCTACAGCAATCGCCCCCTCCCAAGCGAACACGTTGTTGAAGACTAAGTCACCCGGCTCGATGCGATACAGCTTCTTTGATCCGACCGCGATGTAGTCGAGCGCCGCCTTGTGAAATGTGCCCCTGCCGAAAGATCTGATACCCAACTCGGGGTATTCCTCGCCCGCCCGCATCTCGGCTTTGCGGCGCACCAACGGTGCCGCACTCGACATCTTGCAGCGAGGCGCACCATCCACGATCCGCGAGAACTGGCTACGCAGCAGGGCTGTTGTCTTATCACCGATCTCGCGTTTCGTTTGGCGAACCTGCGCGACCTTATCGGCGAGCCGGTCGATTCGCGTCACGATCCGTTCCTGTACCTCCAGCGGCGGAAGCGGAATCGGCAGTCGTAGGAACCGGTCTTCCTTGAGCCGGACACGATTAGTTGTACCCTCGCTCGCGGCACGGCATAGATCGATGAACGGTGTGGTCCTGCTCAACCAGCCGAGGAAACCAGGCAACAGACGTTCACGATTCACCTCAAATGACGGGAAATCGTTCGTTACCACAGCACCGTCAAGGTCGGACGGCACCAAACCCATCGCGCCATTCCGCGCGTCAATCCGCGATGCGATGAACTGGTCCGTGGAAACGCAATAACGGCGTTCCGCCGCGATTTCCGCGCCGCTCACAATGCGCCGCAGCATTACGCCCTTGCCCCAGAGGCGAATGGTTACCTCGCGGTACTTCTCAGCAGGCGAGAGCGACACAATGGTCTCGTTCTTGACGAGCACCTCACCTAGCGGAACCGATGGCCAGCCGTTCACGGTCGTCACTTGCTGACCTCCGCGAGTTCGGCTTTGATCTCTTCCATGATCTGGATGATGCGCCGTTCCTTGGCCAGGATGTCCTCGGCCAGTTGCGCCGGCGGCAAGTGTTCGAGGGCCGCAGCGCTGTTGGGGTTCTTGAGATCGAGGTTGCACGACACAAGCGCCCCGGCACCGTCATACTTGAGCACGTCGTCGACCGGCACGCGCCACGCATGGTCGGTCTCCTTGCGCCGCTTCATCTGGAACCACTTAACGCAGTCGGTGAATTCCTCGAACTGAATGGGCTTGGTCTTGGAGTAGTTCCGCCGGCCATCGGGCGAGGGCAACTCGTAATACCAGATCTCCTTCGTCGGGCCGGATCGGTCGAAGAACAGCAGGTTCGTCGGGATGGGGGTGTATGGGGCAAAGACGCCATTGGGCAAGCGGACGATGGTGTGAAGGTTGAATTCCTTGAGCATCTCCTCCTTGATCCGCGCCGCCACGCCATCGCCAAATAGCGTGCCATTGGGCACGACGACCCCCGCCCGGCCGCCGTGCTCAGTCCCGGCACCGGGCTTCCGCAGCTTCCGCATAATGAGTTGCAGGAACAGCAGTGCCGTCTCGGAGGTCTGCTTGTCGGCGGGGAAGTTGCTCCGGATACCCGCCTCCTCCTCTCCGCCAAAGGGCGGATTAGTGAGGATCACGTCCACGCGGTCCTTCTCGCCCAACTCGGTGATCTTCACGGCCAGACTATTACCATACTCGATGGCCGGGGCATCCAACCCGTGGAGCAGCAGATTCATCTGCGAGAGCATGTAGGGCAGCGGCTTGGCCTCGCCGCCACGGATGCTCTGCTCCTGGAGCGTCTTGCGGTGCTGGACGGTCTTGCACTGTCTCTCGAGGTGGACAAAGGCCTCGGCCAGGAAGCCGCCCGTGCCGCAAGCCGGATCAAGCACGACCTCGCCGAGTTGTGGATTGGTAACGGCAACCATGAACTGAATCACCGGGCGCGGCGTGTAGAACTCGCCCGAATCGCCAGCGGCGTCGCGCATCTCCCGCAGCATCGACTCGTACAACCGAGCCAACGTGTGGATTTCCTCAGAGGAGTCGAAGTGGATGCCATCCACCAGATTGATCACGTCGCGCATGAGGTAGCCGGAGATCATGCGGTTGATGATGCCGTCAAACACCGTGGCGATGACATCACGCCGCCGGTCGCCATTGGTCGATTGCAGCGAGCGCAGATAGGCCAGCAAGCCCGACCCGCGCGTACCGTCGGGCCGCACGGCCTCGTCCTGGTTGACGAAGGCGATCAACTCGTCGCCGGTGATGCCCTGTTTGTTCGCCGCCCAATCGCGCCAGCGGTATGGGGCCTCGACGGCGGGCTTGTATTTCCTGCCGCCGATCCCGGCGCGGGTCTCCTCGAGCTTCTCGCGGTCGTCGAGGAACTTCAGGAACATGATCCAGGTCAGCAAGGGGAGGCGGTCCAGGTCGCCGTTAAGCCCCTTGTCCTTTCTCATGATGTCGCGGGCTGATTTGATAAGCGTTGACAATTGCTGTGCCGTCGTTTTGGGTTGCTCGGTCTTGGTCTGTTTCTTTGCCATCGTCTCTCATTCATCGCTCTACCTGCCTCATGCGGCCGCGTAAAGCAGGGATTGAAGTTGGTTCACCGCATCGCGCAATTGCGCGACATCCCCGAACTTGCCAGCGATCTCGATCACGTTGCCGTGGCTGTTGATCGGCGGCAGTTCGAGAACGTCCGGCACGACAAACTGCGCCGTGCCATGCTCGGTGTACTTGTCCAGCAGTTCGTTCAGGATCTGCTGGGCCTCGGGGCCGTATTGGTCGAAGAAGTCCTGCCGCTCGGCGCGCAGGCGCTGGGCGCGCTCCCGCCGCGTGCGCAGCGGCGCGTTGAACGCCAGATGGCAGAGCAGGTCCAAGGGGTCGGCGTCAGGCTGGTTGGCGGCCTCGGCCAGGTGGTCGAAGTCGATGCCGCGCTCCTCCAGCCGCTCGATGATCCCGCGACGCTGCTCTGGGTCCGCCCACTGACCACGCAGTTCGGCCGCATTGCGGTAGAGTGTCCGCACCTTGTCGGCGGTGTAGTCGGTGAACTGGACCACGCGGAGCTGGTTGCCATCCGGGTCAAGCTCGTACACCAGGTGCGCGGCGACCTCGACGCGCCCGCCGTCAAAGTAGAACTTGCGCCGTGGCCCATCTTCGGTGTCCGGCGGCAGTTCAACCGGTCCCTCGTCGCCATCGGGTTCTTCCTCGGGCGTGACGACCGTTTCGTCGCTGGTTGGCTCGCCGCTTTCGTCAATCGTCTGTTCCGTCTCGATGTTCGGATCGCCATCGAAGTCGGGATCGGCGAAGAGACGTGTGGCCGAGCCGGTGTAGTCGAGGATGCTGAAAAACAATTTGCCGTAGTCATCACGGACGCGCGTGCCGCGCCCGATGATCTGCTTGAACTCCGTCATCGAGTTGATGACCCGCACCAGCACGATGTTCTGCACGGTGGGCGCATCGACGCCGGTAGTGAGCAACTGCGACGTGGTGACGACGACCGGCGTGCGCCGTTCCAGGTCCTGGAAGTTGCTCAGGTGCCCGCGCCCCAGATCGCCCTCGTCCGAGGTGATGCGGCAGACATAATCGGGATCGTCGCGCACCAGGTCGGAGTTGAGGTTGTTCAGCGCGCGCCGCATCTCGTCGGCGTGCTCCTGGTCGACGCAAAAGACGATGGTCTTGGCGAACCGGTCGGTACGCCGCAGGTAATCGGACAGATGCCGGGCAACAGCCTCGGTCCTGGCGCGCAGCGAGACGCGGCGTTCAAAATCGTTGGTGTGATACTCCTCGTCGGGAATCTCGCGGCCGAAGCGGTCGAGTTCGCCCTGGGTCGGTCGCCAACCGGCGGCGTCCCAGGTCGTCACCACGCGATGGACGCGGTACGGGGCCAGGAACCCGTCGTCAATTCCCCGCCGCAGGCTGTAGGTGTAGATCGGGTCGCCGAAGTAGTTGTAGGTGTCGGCGTTGTCCTGCCGGCGCGGCGTGGCCGTCATGCCGATCTGGACGGCGGGCGAGAAGTATTCGAGGATTTCGCGCCAGTTGCTGTCGTCGCGGGCGCTGCCGCGATGGCACTCATCCACGATGATCAGATCGAAGAAGTCGGGTGCGTACTCGCGGTAAAGGCCGGGACGGTTGGCATCCTTAGCGATGGACTGGTAGATGGCGAAGTACATCTCCCGGCTGGTGACGGCGACGCCGTTGGCGATTTTCCACCGCGCTTCGCCAAAGGGCGCGAAGATCTTGGCCATCGGATCATCAACGAGGATGTTGCGGTCGGCCAAATACAGGATGCGGGGCCGCCGGTGTTCACCCGTGCGGTTCCAGCGCGACGACCAGAGCTTCCAGCAGATTTGGAAGGCGACGACCGTCTTACCCGTGCCCGTCGCCATCGTCAGTAGGATGCGCTGATCGCCCTGCGCCACGGCCTGGACAGCGCGGTTGATAGCGATCTCCTGGTAATAGCGGGGCGACTTGCCGCTGAGGTGGTACGCCGGTGTCAGGAGCGTCTCGGCAACTTCGGCGTTGAGAGACTCGCTGGCCGTGAGCCGCGCCCACAATTCCGCCGGGGTGGGGAAGGTGTCAATTACCCGTTCCACACCCGTCGTATAATCAAACTCAACGATGCCGTGGCCGTTGGTCGCGTAGGCGAACTTCAGCCCAAGGATTTCGGCGTACTCTTTAGCCTGCTGGAGCCCGTCGCCCGGCGTCGCATAGGTTGCCTTCGCCTCGACGACCGCAATGGCGAAATCCGGGCGATACCGTAGAATATAGTCGGCTCGTTTTCCCGGCCGCCGCCGACCGCGCCGGCCCGCGACGATGATCCGCCCGTCGGTGAAGGTGACCTGCTCGTTGATCCGATGCGGATCGGTGTCCCACCCGGCGGTCTGGAGCCGCGGGACCACGTAGCGACGGCATGTATCGGCTTCATTAGGCATTGGTGGCTACGGTGCTGTCCATGTTTACCGAACAGTTCATGGAAGCATCATAACGCCAAGCTCAACCGTACACAATCCCCCCCGCATGTGAAAAACGTCGATAGCGCCTAAGTTATTGCATCACCACGCTTTGCCGCCATATATTTCGCTGCCGACGCCACTCTTTCAGCCGGGTGACTGGTCGAAGATCACGTTCGGTGATGGGATCGTTGCCTGCATGGACCGGCGGGAGATGGAGCAGTTCTTCCTGGATGTCCGGCGCGAGATGGCACAGGTTCATGATCTGCGTCATGCGCGGCTGCGTGACATGGGCCAGGCGGGCCAGTTCGGATTGGTCGGCAACCTGGCCGTCGAAAAGCAGTTGGTCGAAGCGGATCGCCAGCGCCATGAGCTTGGACACGCGCGGGACACGGCCCACGGGCGATACGGGTTCGGGCGTGGGTCCCGGCATGGCGACCTTCCGCCGCGCCTTTCTGGTGAAGTGAATCTGCTTCGTGATCGTGGTCATGCCGCTTCCTCCATTTTGCGGTCGATCAGCGAGCGGACGCTCGTGGGCCGGAAGGTAACCGCCACGGTGCCTGCGTCGCCGTCGTATTCCACCGTCGAGATGAGCAACTTCAGCAGGCGGGCCTGCTCACGCGGAACCAGGCTTTGCCAGAGACTGTCGAAGTCTGCGAAGACCGCGCGGGCCTCGGCCTGGGTGACGATCTGTCCTTCCAATGCCGCGATCCGGGCGTCAAGGTCGGGCAGGCGCTGGTCGGCAGCCAACAGGCGGGAATGCAGGTCGGCGATACGCCCGGTCACGTCGGTCGTGGTCTTGCCGCTCGTGGTGAGTTGCTGCAGTTCCTTGTGATGGCGGATGTGTTCCTTCCGAACGTCGTCCCGGTCGCGCCGGGCGGTTGCCAGTTCGCCCTCAATTGCCGCGTGGGCGTCGCTCATCACGCGGGCCAGCAGGGCCTCGTCCTTCGCCAGTCCCCGCACCTCGTCAATTACCACGCGCTCCATCTCGGCGGCGGGAAGCGTGCCGGCGGAGCAAACGTCGCTGCCGTTCTTAATTGCGTGCGTGCAACGGTAGTAACGGTAGAAGCTGCGGCCTCTGCCGCTGTTGAACGTGTGCGACATGGCCGCGCCGCAGCACTTGCAGCGGAGCAGCCCGCGTAGCAGCGCCCCGTATTTGTTGCGGACCTCCGCACCACCGGTCCGCCCATTGAGCTTGAGCTGGTGCTGGACCTTGTCGAACAGCTCCTGCTCGATGATCGGCTCGTGCTCGGCGGGGTAGAGTTCATCTTTGAATAGCCGCTTTCCCGTGTAAACCGGCTTCGTCAGCAACTGGTACAGGGTCGCCTTGTCGAAGGGGCGGCTGCCCAATTCGCGTCCTTTCTTCGTGACGCGACGCTTGTTGGCCCATCCCCGGCGGGCCAGTTCCTTGACCACCGGCAGGAGCGACGCCTCCTGGACGTACATGCGGAAGATCTCGCGGACGCGGCCGGCCTCTTTGGCGTTGATGACGAGCTTCGGACTGGGGCCGGAGCGATCCACGTCGTAACCCAACACCGGCGCGCCGCCCGTCCATTTACCCTTGCGGGCCTGCGCGGCGAGCTTGTCGCGGATGCGTTCCCCGATGATCTCGCGCTCGAACTGGGCGAACGAGAGCAGGATGTTCAGCGTGAGCCGCCCCATTGAGTGGCTCGTGTTGAACTGCTGCGTCACCGAGACGAACGAGACCTGTTTCGCCTCGAACACCTGCATGATGCGGGCGAAGTCCATCAGGGAGCGAGACAGGCGGTCGACCTTGTAGACCACCACGCAGTCGATCTTCCCCGCGTCGATGTCCCGCAGCAGCCGGTCCAGCGCCGGGCGCTCCATGCTGCCGCCAGAGTAGCCGCCGTCGTCATAGCGGTCGGGCACCAACGTCCACCCCTCGGTCTTCTGGCTGGCGATGTACGCCTCGGCGCTCTCGCGTTGGGCGTCCAGGGAGTTGAATTCCTGCTCCAGACCTTCCTCGGTCGACTTGCGGGTGTAGATGGCGCAACGGGT
>WBZR01002570.1_pt1 | contig 18342 bp, 17 predicted proteins | sample 5204231 | NCBI WGS metagenome assembly WBZR01 (sample SAMN12412403, study PRJNA552823) | activated sludge metagenome | isolation source: activated sludge from anammox sidestream of wastewater treatment plant... | place: USA: Virginia | collected 2017-08 | reverse complement strand
GGTCATCACCTCGCGCATCATGCCGAAATCGTCGCCGGGGGTGATGTCGGTGCCGCGGATGTTGAACTTGCGATACTGGCCCTTCTCGAAACCATCGGGGCCGGCCACCACCATCGCGCCCACCGCATCCGTGCCCATGATGTGCGAGTTGTCATAGACCTCGATCCGCCGCGGCGGCGCGTCAAGGTCGAATGCCTCGGCCAGCTCGTCGAGCAGCCGCAGTTGCGTGGCACTTTCGGACATGCGCCGCGCCAGGCTTTCGCGCGCGTTGCGCAGCGCGCCCTCGACCAGTTCGGCCTTCTCGCCGCGCTGCGGGACGGCGATCTCGACCCGGCGGCCACGCCGCCCGGACAGGGCCTCGGCCATGAGATCGGGATCGTCGAGCCCGTGCGACAGCAGGATCAGCGGCGGCGGATCGCGCTGGTCGTAGAACTGGCCGACAAAGGCCTGCATCACCTCGGCGGCGTCGGCATCGGCGGCAAGGCGCGGATAATAGTCGTGATTGCCCCAGTTCTGGTGCGCGCGGATGAAGAAGACCTGAACGCAGGCCTGCCCGCCCTCCATGTGCAGCGCGATCACGTCGCCCTCGGACACGGTGCGCGGATTGATCCCCTGCGCGGTCTGCACCGAGGTCAGCGCCCGGATCCGGTCGCGCAGCGCCGCGGCGCGTTCGTATTCCATGGCCTCGGCAGCCTCGGCCATCTGACGGGCCAGTTCCTCCTGAAGATCGGTGGAGCGGCCGGCAAGGAACCGTTTGGCGTCATTGATCGTGCCGGCATAATCGGCCTCGCTGATCAGGCCCACGCAGGGCGCGGAACAGCGCTTGATCTGATAGAGGAGGCAGGGCCGGGTGCGTCCCGCGAACACCGCATCGGTGCACGAGCGCAGCAGGAACGCCTTCTGAAGCTGGTTCAGAGTCCGGTTCACCGCGCCCGCGCTGGCGAAGGGGCCGAAATAGTCGCCCTTCTCCTTTCGCGCGCCGCGATGCTTCTTCACCATCGGGAAGGGGTGATTGCCGGTCAGCAGGATGTTCGGGAACGACTTGTCGTCGCGCAGCAGGACGTTGTAGCGCGGCTTGAGCTGCTTGATCAGGTTCTGTTCGAGAAGCAGCGCCTCGGTCTCGGTCCGGGTCGTGAGGAACATCATCGACGCGGTTTCCGCGATCATCCGCGCGATCCGGGGGCTGTGGTCGCCCGGCCGTGCATAATTCGACACCCGCGCCCTGAGATTGCGCGCCTTGCCGACATAGAGCAGCCGGCTCTCGGCATCGAGCATCCGGTAGACGCCGGGGCTCATGTCGAGCTGGCGCAGATAGGCCCGGATCACCTCATGCCCGGTGGCGACGGGTTCCCCGCTCATCGCTGCCCCCTCCGATTCCCCCCGAACCGAGTCATGCCCAGCCGCCCGATGCAAGGGGGAACCTGTGGAGAACTCCTGTGGACAAGTCGGTGGGTGAAATTCCGGCAAGGCGGAATTTCCCTTGGATCCGGCAGGTTTCGCCGTGCTGCCCTGGGCGCGGACAGCCGGCCAAGCCGTTGATCGTTCAGGGAAACATTGTTAAGTCGCGCTAACATCATGGAATCGTTACCATTGCGTGACCGCATTGCCCGCCGGTGGGTAACTTGGCCGCAATGTCACTCGGGCCCGAGGACATCGGGGGTCCGCCAGCCCAGATGCTGCCCGCCATCGACCGCGATCATCTGTCCGGTCACCGCCCGCGCATCGACCAGATAGGACAGCGCGGCGCAGATATCGGCAGGATCGGCGCCCCGCTCGAGCACGGTTGCCGCGCGCTGGCGGGCGAAATGCCCTTCGGTCTGACGCGCACCGCGCAGCGTCGGGCCGGGGCCGATCGCGTTCACCCGCACCCGGGGCGCCAGCGCCTGCGCCGCGGTGCGCGTCAGCGTCCAGAGCGCGGATTTGGCAATCGTGTAGGTCATGAATTCCGGCGTGAGCTTCCACACCCGCTGGTCGATCATGTTGACGATCAGGGCCTGCGCCACCGGCTCACCCGTGGCGTCCGGCACCGGGTCGGGGGCCTGCGCGGCCAGAGCCTGCATGAGGACGAAAGGCGCGCGCAGGTTCGATTCCAGGTGCCGGTCCCAACTCGCGCGGGTGGCGCTGGTGATCGTGTCGTATTCGAAGATCGAGGCGTTGTTGACCAGAAGCGTTACCGGCCCGCCCAGGGCGCCGGCCGCCCGGGGGATCAGGGGCGCGACCTGCGATTCCACCAGCAGATCGGCCCCGAGCGCCACCGCCTGCCGTCCGATGGCGCGGATTTCCTCGACCAGCGTGGCCGCCGCCCGATCGGATGTGGCGTAATGCACCGCCACGTCATGGCCGCGCTCCGCCAGATGCAATGCCATCGCCCGGCCAAGGCGGGCGGCGGCGCCGGTGACAAGCGCCCTCATCCGCGCCTCCCGCCACAGTCGCAGGGCCCCCGCCCGATGCGCGGGCGCCCGCAATCCGGGCAGAACCGCCCGCCGCGCCGGCCGGGCAGGCGTGCACGGCCGACGATGGCAAGCACCGCGACGGCGACCAGAAGGAACAGCGCTGCCTTGATCACCATGGCTAGAGCCCGTAGCGCGCGAACATCGCCCGCTCCTCGATCGCGTCGAGTGCCTGACCGGCCGCCGCCATGCCAAGGCGCGCGAACAGGCCGCGCCGTGGCGCCAGCTTGCGGAAACGGACCCTGGGGCCGAATATTTCCTGCATCTTCGGGACTAGATGTCCGATCCCGTCTGCCAGACCAAGCCCGACCGCGCGCTGCCCGAGCCAGAATTCCCCCGTGAAAAGCGCCGGATCATCCGTCAACCGCGCCCCTCGCCGCGCGCGGACATGGGCGATGAAATGGCCGTGCAATTCGTCGAGCAGAACCTTCAGCCGCGCGACATCCTCGTCGCGTTGGGGCTGAAACGGGTCGCGCTGCGATTTCGCTGCGCCGGCGGTGTGGATGCGCCGCTCGATCCCGTGGCGGGCGATGAGATCCTGAAGGCCGAAGCCGGTGGAAATCACGCCGATCGACCCCACGATCGAGCCGGGATCGACCCAGATCGCATCGGCCGCGCTGGCAAGCCAGTATCCCCCCGAGGCCGCCACGTCCTCGACGAAGGCGTGGACGGGCACCTTCTTCTCTTCGGACAGGCGGCGGATGCGCGCGGCGATGAGCGCCGATTGCACCGGTGAGCCGCCGGGCGAGTTGATCTCGAGCGCGACCGCCGCCGGCCGGCCGCGACTGAAGGCCCGGGTGATCAGCGGCGCGAGGGCGGAATCCGAGAGCCCCCCGCGCCCGGTGGAAATCGCGCCCTGAAGGCGCAGGACCGTCACAACCGGCGACGGGGCAAGAAAGGGGAGAAGCCTGTTCATGGTCCGGGAACCTAGGCCCCCCCGGTCGCCGCGGCAAGGTCATCCCCCGTGTGAAGTCGTCATCGCGGCCTTGTGCAGGGATGTCCTGGTTCCGCCGTCGGGGGGGGAAGGAAATTCGCGAATTTCCTTCCGGCGCCCGGACCGAAGGGCAGGGCAACATCTGACGCCGCGGTGCCGGTCGGCCCCGCACCCCGGCGGTGGCGGGCCGTGTCGCGCCGGGGCAATCCGGCGCCGCAAAGCCGCGCGAATTCCTGTCCTTGCGCTCTAGGCTGGCCGGGCCCCGTCCCGACCGTCACGAAGGATCGCCCATGTCCCGCGACCCGCTGCTTCAGCCCTGTTCCCTCGGGCATCTCACCTTGCGCAACCGCATCATGACCACCGCGCACGAACCCGCCTATACCGAGGACGGGATGCCCAAGGACCGCTACCGCGCCTATCACGTCGCCCGCGCGCGGGCCGGCGTGGCGATGGTGATGACCGCGGGGTCGGCCACGGTCTCGCGCTCGTCGCCGCCGGCCTTCGGCAATGTCCTTGCCTGGAAGGACGAGGTGGTGAAGTGGATGTCGCTGCTGACCCGCGAATGCCACGACGAGGGCTGTGCGGTCATGATCCAGTTGACCCATCTGGGCCGGCGCACCCATTGGGCGCGGGGGGACTGGCTGCCGGTCGTCGCGCCCGGTCCCGACCGCGAGCCGGCGCATCGGGCATTCCCCAAGATCATCGAGGACTGGGAGATCGAGCGCATCATCCGCGACTATGCCGATGCGACCGGGCGCATGGCCGCCGCCGGGGTCGATGGCGTGGAGTTCGAGATGTATGGCCATCTTCTCGACCAGTTCCTGTCGCCCCTGACCAACCGGATGGAGCCGCCCTGGGGCGGATCGTTCGAGAACCGGCTGCGCTTTGCCGAAACCGTGCTGACCGAGTGCCGCCGCCGGGTGGGTGCGGGGTTCCTTCTGGGCATCCGCTATGTCGCGGACGAGGCCGCCCGGGGCGGGATCACCACGGACGAGGGCGTGGCGGTGGCGCGGCGGTTCCGCGACCTTGGCCTCATCGACTTTGTCAACGTGATCCGCGGGCGCATCCATACCGATGCGGCGCTTGCCGATGTGATCCCGGTGCAGGGCATGGCACTGGCCCCGCATCTGGATTTCGCGGGCCGCATCCGCGCCGAGACCGGCCTGCCCACCTTTCACGCCGCGCGCATCCCCGATGTGGCGACCGCGCGTCATGCGGTGGCGAACGGGCTTCTGGACATGGTGGGGATGACGCGGGCGCATATGGCCGATCCCCTCATCGTGCAGAAGATCCGCGAGGGCCGCGAGCACGAGATCCGCCCCTGCGTCGGCGCCACCTACTGCCTTGACCGCATCTACATGGGGGGTGAGGCGCTTTGCATCCACAACGCCGCTACCGGGCGCGAGTTGTCGATGCCCCATGTCGTGGCTCCGGCGGCGCGGGCGCGGCGGGTGGTGGTGGCGGGGGCGGGGCCGGCCGGCCTCGAGGCGGCGCGGGTCGCGGCCGAACGCGGCCACCGAGTCACCCTGTTCGAGGCCGCAGGACAGCCCGGCGGGCAGGTCCGGCTGATCGCGCGGATGAAGCGGCGCGCCGAGATGGCCGGCATCATCGACTGGCGCATGGCGCAATGCGCGGCGCGCGATGTCGATTTCCGCTTCGACTGCTGGGCCGAGGCCGGGGATGTCCTTGCGCTCGATCCCGATATCGTCGTCGTCGCCACCGGCGGCCTGCCGCACAAGGACGTGCTGGAGGCCGGCAACGACCTGACGGTCGGCACCTGGGACATCATCGCGGGCGATGTGCGGCCGGGGGCGGATGTGCTGATCCATGACGACGCGGGCGATCACGCCGCGCTTCAGGCGGCCGACGTGATTTCGGCCGCGGGCGGCCGGGTCGAGGTGCTCAGCCCCGAACGCACCCTTGCCATCGAGGTGATGGGCCTGAACCTGGTGCCCTACATGCGCGCGCTTCAGCCACGCGGCGTGCGGTTCAGCCAGGCGCAGCGCCTGCTCTCGGTCCGGCGCGAAGGCAACCGCCTGATCGCCCGGATCGGGAGCGACTATGGCCCCCATGTCGAGGAACGCGCCTTCGACCAGATCGTGGTGAACCACGCCACCCTGCCCAATGCCGGGCTTTATTTCGATCTCAAGCCGCTGTCGCGCAACAGGGGCGCGGTCGATCACGACGCGCTGGCGCTGGGGCAGGTGCAGCCGGGTCTGGACGAGGCGGGGTTCACCCTCTGGCGGATCGGTGACGCGGTTTCGGCCCGCGACATTCACGCGGGGATCCATGATGCGCTGCGCCTGTTGAAGGATGCGTGAGCGCAGCCACCACCGACTTGACCCCGATCAAGGCGATCCCCACCATCGGGGGGATCATGACGGACGGGAGGATTGCCGATGATCAGTCAGGCACGCCGTGTCGCCATCGCTGCAGCGATGTTCCTGTCAGTCGCACCGGGCCTGCCCGCCGCCGCAGGCGACTGCACGGGCATCGTCGTCGATGTCCGGCCGCTTGCGCAGTACAATCATGCGCAGGGCACCGGCTATCTTGCCGTGCGCACCGGGCCGGGTTCGGATTTCGCCCAACTTGGCGAACTCTATCGCGGTGACGAGGTGGCGGTCTGGAACCGGCGCGGCAACTGGTACGAGGTCCAGTGCATGTCCGGCCAGTGCACGGCCCCGCTCTGGGGTCAGGCGATGCCGCATGGCTGGGTCTATGGGCGATATCTGCGGGTTGGCGGCGTCTGTCCCTGAGAGGCGGGCTTTCCTTCGGCGCGTCGCCCGCCTAGACGGGGGCCATGTCCGGCCCTGTCTTTGCCCTTTACCACAGCCGCCTCAGGGAAGGCGCGCTTGCCGCCGATCCGGCGCAGGAGGCGGCGCTGCCCGCGCTTGACCGCGTGGTGCAGGAACTGGCCCAGCCGCGCCGCAACGGGTTCTTCCGCAAGATGGCTCCGGTGCGCGGTGTCTATCTGTGGGGCGGTGTCGGGCGGGGCAAGTCGATGCTCATGGATCTGCTGGTCGGGGCGCTGACTGTTCCGGTCGAGCGGCGGCATTTCCACGAATTCATGCAATCGGTCCAGTCGGGGATGGAAGAGGCGCGCGCGCGCCGGGTCGATGACGCGATCCTGCCCGTGGCCGATGCCATCGCCGCGCGCATCCGCTGCCTGGCCTTCGACGAGATGGAGATCATCGACATCGCCGATGCGATGATCGTCGGGCGCCTGTTCGAGCGCCTGATCGACCGGGGCGTGTGCATTGTCACCACATCGAACCGGCCGCCTGCGGACCTTTATCGCGACGGGCTGAACCGGGCGCTGTTCCTGCCGTTCATCTCGCTCATCGAAGAGCGGCTCGAGGTGGTCGAGGTCGCGGGCGCCGGCGATCACCGCCGCACCGGGGCCGGGGGCGCGGGGCGCTATCTCAGCCCGGCCGATGCGCGGGCGCGGGCCAGGCTTGATGCGGTGTGGCAGGAGCTGACCGCAGGCCGGGCTGTGCCGCTGGTGCTGCCGGTCAACGGCCGCAACGTGACGATCCCGGCCTATCACGACGGGCACGCCCGCGCGAGTTTCTACCAGCTTTGCGACCAGCCGCTCGGCCCGGCGGATTACCTTGCGCTGGCGCGGGTGGCGCGGGTTCTTGTCCTCGAGGACATTCCCCGGCTTGGCGCCGAGAACTACAATCAGGCCCGCCGCTTTGTCACCCTGATCGACGCGCTCTACGAGGCGCATACCCGGCTCTATTGCAGCGCCGCGGCGCCGCCCGACCGGCTGTATGTCGAGGGTGAGGGCGCCTTCGAATTCGCCCGCACCGCCAGCCGCCTGATGGAGATGCAGGCGGCCGGCTGGGGCGATCCGCGCGCGGAGGACACCGCCGCGGACGCCCCCCGGATCGTGCCGGGCGGGGCCTGAGGGGCTGCACCGGCCGGGCAAATGCAACGGGGGCCGTTGACCGGCCCCCTTTTGCCTTGCCGCTCGTTCCTGCCTGCCGCCGGGATCCCCGGTTAGGTGGGCGAAAACGGCCGGACGGGGCAGATGCCCGGATCAGGCCGCCGCGCGCAGCCGCAACCCAAAGGCGAGTAGCCCTTCATGATGCGGCTGCATTTCCATGCACCACAAATGCTAGGGCAAGTCAGGCACACCCGTCAACGAAAAAGTGATTCGCGGACCAAGGCCCGCCGCCCCCCGATCGTCAAGGGGGCGGCGGGCGATTCTCAGCCGAACACCTTGGTCAGCGCGCGGTCCACGGCATCGGCGATCGCGTCGATGTCATCCCTGGTGGCGATGAGGGCGGGCGCGAACAGCAGCGTGTTGTTCAGCCCCGGCATGGAGCGGTTCGACGCCCCGATGATCACCCCCTGCGCCATCACGTCGCCGGTGACGGCGGCCACTTCCTTTTCGCTCACCGGTTCGCGCGTGGCGCGGTCCTTGACCAGTTCGGCCCCGGCGAACAGACCCTTGCCGCGCACCTCGCCCACGACCGGGTGGCGCTCCCTGATGTCCTCGAGGCGCGCCATCAGATGCTCGCCCATCGCCACGGTATTGGCGAGAAGGCCCTCCTCCTCGATGATGCGCATGTTCTCGAGCGCGGCCGCCGGCCCGCCGGTGCAGCCGCCGAAGGTCGAGATGTCGCGGAAATAGCCAAGCTTGTCGGTGTCGTCCTTGAACATGTCGAACACGCGCTCGGTCGTGACGCAGCACGAGATCGCGGCATAACCCGAGGCCAGGCCCTTGGCCATGGTGACGATGTCGGGCTCGATCCCGTATTGCTGATAGCCGAACCACTTGCCGGTGCGGCCCATGCCGCAGACAACCTCGTCGATATGCAGCAGGATGTCGTACTTGCGGCAGATCTCCTGCACCCTCTCCCAATAGCCCCGGGGCGGCACGATGGCGCCGCCGCCGGCGGTGATCGGCTCAAGGCAGAGCGCGCCCACGGTATCGGGGCCTTCGCGCAGGATCACCTCCTCGATGGCGCCGGCCACGCGCTCGCCATAGTTCTCGCCGGCGTATTCGGGTTGCGCCCGGTATTCGAGGCAATGCGGCACCCGCACGAAGCCGGGCGCGAACGGCCCGTAAAGGGCGTTCCTTTCGTCCTGGCCGCCGGCCGACAGGCAGCCGATGGTAGTGCCGTGATAGTCGCGGTCGCGGTAGAGGATCTTGTGCTTGCGCCCGCCGTGATGCTTGTGCGCGATCTGGCGCACCATCTTGAAGGCCTTCTCGTTCGCCTCGCTGCCCGAGTTGGCATAGAACACCCGGGTCAGGCCCGGCATCGTGGAAATGAGCCTCTCGGCGAACTGCGCGCCCGGAACGGTGCCGGCCGCTCCCGCGTAATAGTTGAGCTTGATGAGCTGGTCGCGCATCGCGTTGGCGATCGATTCACGGCCGTAACCCACGTTCACGGTCCAGACCGCGCCCGACACCGCATCAAGGTGTTCGCGCCCGTTGATGTCCCACAGCCGCATGCCCTTGCCCTCGACAAAGATGCGCGGGTCGGTGGTCTCGAACGGCTTGTGCTGGACCAGGTGGTGCCAGACATGGGCGCGGTCGGCTTCGATCACCGCGCGCGGATCATTGGAAAGAAGGGTGTCCATCGGGGGCCTCGTGAAGTGGCGGGCCGCGCGGGCTCGCTCGCGGCCGGTGAAAGCGGGCCCATGTCCGCAAGGTCGCGCGGGCAGGCCTGCCTCCACTCTGCACCCGGCGCGCGGCGGGTCAATAGGCCGTCCCTCAGCCCGCCAGCAGAAGCGCCACCCCCAGCACGATCACCGCCATGCCGCCAAGGGCACGCGGCGGCGGCCTTTCGCCATGCAGGACGCGGGCAAGGATGGCCGCGAACAACACGTCGACCAGGCCCAGCGTGCGCACCTGCGCGGCCGGGGCCAGGGCAAAGGCCAGAAACCACATCGCGGAACCGAAGGCGCCAAGGAACCCCGCCGCGACCGATGCGCGCCATTCGCCCAGCGTGGCCCCCATGGTGCCCGGACGGAACAGCCCCAGCCACAGCGCCAGCAGCGCCACCTGCACCGAAAGCGAGATCGCCAGCCCGGTCATGGCGCCCAGGAACGGATCGGGTTCCTCCAGCGCAAGGATCCCGGCCCGGAACGCGATGGCCGACAGGCCGAACCCGGCCGCGGCGGCGATCCCGGTCAGGACCGGTCCGATCCCGCGCGGCCCCGCCCGCCCGCTCAGGATGACGCCCAGCGTGGCAATGACGATCCCGGCCCACTCCCGCAGGCCCAGCCCCTCGCCCAGCGCCATGCCGCCAAGGGCGATCAGCACCGGTTCGGTCTTGAGCCAGGCGGTCGAGACGGCGAAGCCCCGCCGCGCCATGGTGGCCAGCATCAGCGCGGTCGCCCCGATCTGCGCCACCCCGCCCAGGGCCAGCGTCACGAACGCCCGCATTCCCGGCACCGGCGGCGCATGGCCTGCCGCCAGCGTCGCCAGGCCCAGAAACAGCAGCGAGAACGGCAGCCCGTAGAGGAACCGCACCTGCGTCGCGCCCAACGTGCCCAGCGTCGCGGTCAGCCCGGCCTGCGCCAGGTTGCGCCCGGTCTGCGCCGCCGCGGCCAGGAGCGTGGCGCCAACCCACAACATCAGCCGCGCGCGCTCCGGACGGTCTCGATCATCAGCGCGACATGGGCCGGGTCGGCATCCGGCGTGATCCCGTGCCCGAGGTTGAAGACATGCGGCCCGCCCGCGAACGCCTCGACGATCCGCCGCGTCGCCTCGATGAGGGCCGGCCCTCCGCTGACCATGTGGCCGGGGTCGAGATTGCCCTGCACGCAGCCATCGACCTGCACCTCCCGCGCCGCCCAGCCCGGATCGACCGCCTGATCGAGCGCCACGCAATCCGCCCCGGTCGCCCGCGCGAAACCGGCATAACGCGCGCCCGCGCCGCGCGGAAAGGCGATCACCGGCACCGCGGGATGGCGCGCCTTCAGCGCGGCGATGATGCGGCGGACGGGGGCAAGGGCGAAATCGTCAAAGTCCCGCCCCCTCAGGCTTCCGGCCCAGGAATCGAACAGCTTCACCACCTCGGCCCCGGCCTCGATCTGTGCCGACAGATAAAGGACCGTCGCTTCGGTCAGCCGGTCGATCAGCGCGGCAAAGGCGCTGCGGTCGGCCGCGATCATCGCATGCGCGGGCTCCTGCCCCGGCGTGCCGCGGCCGGCGACCATATAGGTCGCCACGGTCCAGGGCGCCCCGGCAAAACCTATGAGCGTGACATCCCGCGGCAGTTCGCGCGCCAGGATGCGGAGGGTCTCGTAGACCGGCGCCAGCGTCGCATGCACCGATGCCGCCGGGCGCAACCGCGCGACATCCGCGGCCGAACCCACCGGCGCAAGGCGCGGCCCCTCGCCCTCCTCGAACCAGAGCCTCGGGCCAAGCGCCTGCGCGATCAGCAGGATGTCGGCGAACAGGATCGCCGCATCGAACCCGAACCGCCGGATCGGCTGGAGCGTCACCTCCGCAGCGAGTTCGGGCGTGTAGCACAGCGACAGGAAATCCCCGGCCCGGGCCCGCACCGCCCGGTATTCGGGCAGATAGCGCCCCGCCTGCCGCATCATCCACACCGGCGGCACCGGCAGGACCTCGCCTCGCAGGGCGCGCAGCATCGTCTTGTCGCTCATCTCGGCCTCCGTCGCGGGATCCGTCGCGGGATCGGGCTCGCCCTCACAGGGGCGCGCCCCAAAGTCAAGCCGGCCGCGGCCCGCGCCCTGCCTGCCTCTTCATCTTTGCCGAAATACCCTCGGGGGGTGCGGGGGGCGAAGCGCCCCCGCCCCGGCCGCCGCTTGCGCTTGCGACCGGGCCGCCCGCGCATTAGGTCACTGCCATGTCCCAGGATCTGCCCACCCCCGCCCATCCCTTGCGCATCGGCACGCGCGGCTCGCCCCTTGCCCTTGCCCAGGCGCACGAGACACGCGACCGTCTGATGGCCGCCTTCGCCCTGCCGGCTGCGGCCTTCGCGATCGCGGTCATCAAGGTCACGGGCGACATGGTGCAGGACCTGCCGCTGAACACGCTGGGTGGCAAGGGCCTGTTCACGAAGGAAATCGAAGAGGCGCTGCTCGATGGCTCCATCGACATCGCCGTGCATTCGATGAAGGACATGCCGGTGGATCAGCCGGCGGGCCTGACGCTCGACTGCGCCCTCCCGCGCGAGGATGTGCGCGACGGTTTCGTGTCCCTCACCCATGCGCGGCTGGCCGATCTGCCCGCGGGCGCGGTGCTGGGCACCTCCTCGCTGCGGCGGCGGGCACAGATCCTGTCGCTGCGGCCCGACCTGCGCGTGGTCGAATTCCGCGGCAACGTCCAGACCCGGTTGCGCAAGCTGCAGGACGGCGTGGCCGAAGCCACGCTTCTGGCGCTGGCCGGGCTCAACCGACTCGGTCGCGCCGATGTGGTGCGCGAGGCGGTTGCGCCCGAAACCATGCTTCCCGCCGTGGCGCAAGGCGCGATCGGAGTCGAAAGGCGCAGCGACGACGCGCGTGCGGCGATGATGCTGGCCGCGATCCACGACGCGCCCACCGGCCATCGCCTTGCGGCCGAGCGCGCCTTCCTTGCCCGGCTCGACGGCTCCTGCCAGACGCCGATCGCCGCGCTGGCCGAATTCGTGCCCGGCGGGTTGCGGATGCGCGGGCAGATCCTGCGCCCCGACGGCAGCCGCGCCCTCTCGGACGAGGCGACCGCCCCCGTCGCGGACGCCGCCGCCCTTGGCCGGGACATGGCCGAAAGGCTGCTGGCACAGGCGGGGCCGGGGTTCTTCTGACCGGGCCTGCCGCGCCTTGCGGGTTCTTTTGCCGCGAAGGTTGTTTGCGCGCGGGCCCGATGCTATCTTTGCTGCATGTTGCCCGGCGCCGGGGCATCCCGTCGGCGCGCTCAAGGAGGACGATGTTCTGTCACCCCACCCCAGCGCGGCCCCGGCCGCCACGCAGCGGCCGCCGATGACCGGCCCGGCTTCATCCCTTCGCCCCGGATCCGTCACCCCTGCCGAACGGCTTCTGGCCGTGACCCTTGCCTCGCTCGACGATGACAAGGCCGAGGACGTGGTGCAGATCGACCTGCGCGGCCGGTCGGACATGGCCGACTGGATGGTGATCGCCTCGGGCCGTTCGGTCCGGCAGGTCGCCGCCATCGCCGAGCATCTGGCCGAACGGGTCAAGCACGAGGCCGGTGTCGTTGCCCGCATGGAGGGCAAGGAGACGGGCGACTGGGTGCTGATCGACGCGGGCGATGTGATCGTCCATGTCTTCCGCCCCGAGGTGCGCGACTTCTACCAGCTCGAGAAGATGTGGCTGCCCACGGCCGGCGTGACCGCCGGCACGACCGCACCCGGGGGCTGATGCGCGTCACGATCTGCGCGGTGGGCCGGCTGCGGGCCGGGCCGGAACGCGCGCTTCTCGACGATTACCTTGCCCGGTTCGACCGCACCGGCCGCCCGCTCGGGCTTGGGCCCGTGTCGGTGGTCGAGGTCGAGGACCGCAAGGGTGGCGGCATGGCCGCCGAGGGCGCGCTCCTTGCCCGCGCCCTGCCTGACGGCCCGGTGATCTGCGCGCTCGACGAACGCGGCGAAAGCCCGGACTCCCCCGCCTTCGCGCGCTGGCTGGCCGAATGGCGCGATGCCGGGCGGCAGGTGGCCTTTGTCATCGGCGGGGCCGACGGCATCGACCCCGCCTTGCGGTCCCGCTCGGCGCGGATGCTGTCCTTCGGGCCGATGGTCTGGCCGCACATGCTGGTGCGGGTGATGCTGGCCGAACAGCTTTACCGCGCCGCCACGATCCTTGCGGGTGGTCCGTATCACCGGCTGTGACGGGGGCAAGAAAATCGGTTTGACACCGGGCGCCCCACACTCTAATCGGCGCCCGTGGTGAGGCGTGGTAGCTCAGTTGGTTAGAGCACGGCACTCATAATGCCGGGGTCGGCGGTTCAAGTCCGCCCCACGCTACCACCGCAAATCCCTCCGATTCCGTCCCCGCCGCCGGTCAGCCCGGCGCGCGCGTCGCCACCAGCAGCGACAGCATCGCCGGGACGCGCAATTCGGCCTCGATCCGGGCCACGGTCGCGGGCGGATAGCTGTCGCGGGCATCGAGGATGTTCACCGTGCCCACCAGTTCGCCGTGAATCACCACCGGCAGATTCGCCGCCGCCTCGCAGCCCAGCGACACGATCAGATCGTAGTCGCCGAAATGCTCCTTGTCGGTGGCGATGTCGTTGTTCACATAGGTCTGCCGCTCGATATGGATGCGCTCGAACCAGCGGTCGTTGCCGATCGGCTTGGTCCCCGAGACGGGATAGGCCACCGGATCCGACGAATAGGCCCGCCGCGCCACGCCTGCCGCCAGGTCGGTCAGCGTGACGGTGAACAGCCGCGCCGGACAGACCGCGCGCGCCAGGTCATGCAGCGCCCCGAGGGCCGCCTCGGCCGTGACCGCGTCGGCAATGGCGGCGGCATAGGCGGCGCGGGCGGAATCGAGGCGGTCGGTCATGGGGCGGTCCTTTCGGTGACGGTGCCGCCGCTGGCGGCATAGAGTTCGCGGGAATAGGGATCGGACAACTGCCCCCGGCGCAGGGCCTCGACCGGGGCCACCTCGACGATGCGGCCATGGCGCATCACCGCCAGCCGGTCGCACAGGAAGGCGACGACGGCGAGATTGTGGGTGACCAGCAGATAGGTCAGTCCCTGATCGCGCTGAAGCCGGCGCAGCAGGTTCAGGATTTCGGCCTGGATCGACACGTCAAGCGCCGATGTCGGCTCATCGAGCAGCAGCACCCTGGGCGACAGCATGAGCGCGCGGGCGATGGCCACGCGCTGACGCTGCCCGCCCGAAAGCTGATGCGGAAAACGGAAGCGGAAGCGCGGGTCAAGCCCGACCGCGGCGAGCATCTCGGCCACCCGCGCCGAACGGTTGCCGATGCCGTTGATGCGCAGCGGTTCCGAAAGCACCGCGTCGATCGACTTGCGCGGATGCAGCGATCCGTAGGGATCCTGAAAGATCATCTGGCAGTCGCGCACCGACTGCGGGTCGATCCCGTGGCCCCGCGGCTGCCCGAGCAGGCTGATCGCGCCGGTCCAGTCGGGGGCCAGCCCGGCGATGGCGCGCAGCACCGTGGTCTTGCCGGAACCGCTCTCGCCCACGAGGGCAAAGCTCTCGCCCTCGGCCACGTCCAGGGTTACGTCATGGGTGATTCGCGTCTCTCCGTAGGAGACCGAGAGATTCGAGAGGGAAATCGCGCTCATGTGCCGCCCCAGCTTGCCCGGTCGAGCACCGGCAGTTCCGTGCGCCGCTCGTCAAGGCGGGGCATCGCCGCCAGCAGGCCCTGCGTATAGGGGTGGCGCGCATTGTGCAGGTCGGCGGCGGCGCAGGTCTCGACGATGCGGCCCGCGCTCATCACCACGATACGGTCGCAGTAGCGCGACACCAGGTCGAGGTCGTGGCTGATGAACATCAGGCCCATGCCCTTGCGGCGGATCTGTTCGTCGATGATGTCGAGAACCTGCGCCTGCACCGACACGTCAAGCGCCGATGTCGGCTCGTCCGCGATCAGGAGATCGGGTTCCGGGATCAGCATCATGGCGATCATGATGCGCTGGCCCATGCCGCCCGACACTTCGTGCGGATAGAGGCGCACCACGCGCTCGGGGTCGTTGATGCGCACCGACTCGAGCATGGAGAGCACGCGCGCCCGCGTCTCGGGGCGGCCCATCGGGGTGTGGACCTGAAGCGCCTCGGCGATCTGGGCGCCGATGGTCATCACCGGGTTGAGCGAGAATTTCGGATCCTGCATCACCATGGAAATGCGCGCGCCGCGGATGCCGCGCATCTGGCGTTCCGTCCGCGCAAGGATGTCGGTCCCGTCAAAGTCGAGCCGGTCTGCCGTGACGCGCCCCGGTGCGCGGATCAGCCGCAGGATGGCGCGGCCGGTCATCGACTTGCCCGAGCCGCTCTCTCCGACGACGCCAAGGCGTTCGCGCCCGAGAGTGAACGAGATGCCCTTCACCACATCGACCGGCCCCTTGGCGGTGGGGAAGGTGACGCGCAGGTTCTCGATCGCAAGGAGCGGGTTCAATGCCGTTCTCCCTTGGGATCGAGGACATCGCGCAGCCCGTCGCCCAGGAAGCAGAACCCGAGGCTGACCACGAGGATGGCGATGCCCGGCATGGTGGCGACCCACCATTCCTTGAGGATGTAGTCGCGCCCGGTGGCGATCATCGCCCCCCATTCGGGCAGGGGCGGCTGGGCGCCAAGCCCGAGAAAGCCGAGGCCGGCCGCGGTCAGGATGATCCCCGCCATGTCGAGCGTGACGCGCACGATCATCGACGACAGGCACAACGGCAGCACATGCGCGACGATCACCCGCAGATGCGAGGCGCCCTGAAGGCGGATCGCGGCGATGTATTCGGCATTGCGGAAGGTCAGCGTCTCGGCGCGGGCGATGCGGGCGTAGGCCGGCCACGAGGTGATGGCGATGGCGATGATGGCGTTGTTGATGCTCGGGCCCAGCGCGGCGACGAAGGCCAGCGCGAGGATGAGCTTGGGCATCGACAGGAAGATGTCGGTGATCCCCATGAGCACCCGGTCCACCCAGCCGCCGAAATAGCCCGCGACCGCCCCGACGATCAGCCCGACCGGCGCCGCGATCACCGCCACCAGGGCGACGATGCGCAGCGTGATGCGCGCGCCGTGGATCACGCGCGACAGGATGTCGCGGCCATGCGCATCGGTGCCCATCCAGTGTTCGGCAGAAGGGGGCAGCAGGCGCGCGGGCAGGTTCTGGCGCACCGGCGAATAGGGGGCAAGCAGATCGGCGAAGATCGCGGTCAGCACCAGCGCGGCGATGATGGCGATGCCCAACGCGGTCAGCGGATTGCGCAGCATCGCCGAGGCCAGCCGCCAGGCCCGCCCCAGGTTGGCCTGCGCCAGCGAGGCCGGGCTGTCGTCCAGAAGCCAGTCGCGCAAGGTGGGTGCCGCCGCCATCAGCGCGCCCTCGGGTCGAGGATGGTATAGAGCACGTCCGAGACCTTGTTGATGAAGATGAACACCGATCCGATCACCAGCGTGGCGCCCAGCACCGCGTTCATGTCGGCGTTGAGCAGCGCATTGGTCAGGTAGTTGCCGATCCCCGGCCAGGAAAACACCGTCTCGATCATCACGGACCCCTCGAGGAGGCCGGCATAGGACAGGCCGATCACGGTGATGAGCTGGATACGGATCGGGCGAAAGGCGTGGCGCCAGATCACCACGCTTTCGCGCACGCCCTTGACGCGCGCCGTGGTGACGAATTCCTGCGCCAACTGATCGAGCATGAAGCTGCGCGTCATCCGCGCGATATAGGCCAGCGAGAAGAACCCGAGGATCGCCGCCGGCAGCATCAGATGCGACAGCGCATTGGCGAACACCTGACGATTGCCCGCCAGCAGGCTGTCCACCAGCATGAGGCCGGTGCGCACCGGCACGAGTCCGTCGAAGGCGATGTCAAGGCGCCCCGGACCACCCACCCAGCGCAGTTGCGCGTAGAACCACGCAAGGCCGACAAGGCCGATCCAGAACGACGGGATCGAATAGCCCAGAAGGCCGACAACCCGGATGATCTGGTCGGTGACGCTTCCTTGCCGGGCGGCGGCCATCACCCCCAGGGGCACGCCCACCAGCACGCCCACCAGAATCCCCAGGGTCGCCATCTCGAGCGTGGCCGGAAACACCCGGATCAGGTCCGAGGCGACCCGCTGCCCGGTCGTGATCGACTTGCCCAGATCGCCCGACAGCACGTCGCCCACGAAGATGGCGAACTGCACCGCCAGCGGGCGGTCAAGGCCCATCGCCGTGCGCGCGGCGTCATAGACCTCTTGCGTGGCACGGTCGCCGACCACGGCAAGAACCGGGTCGATCGGGATCACCCGGCCGATGAAGAAGGTGATCGCCATCAGCCCCAGAAAGGTGAGCGCGACCGTGACGACAAGCCAGGCACCCTCGACGGCGATGCGCCGCAGACGCCTTCTGTGCTGGCCTGCCGTGGCGGGAACTGCGGGGCCCCCGGCGGGAACTGGTCCTGTGTCGCTCACGCAGCCGCTCCTCCGCCCTGCGCCAGGCCGCCGGTCCGGGATGCAGCCTTCGGGCGGATCATGGCAGATTTCACTGGCTATGACAGAAATGTTTTCGTATATCAAAATAAATTTGATGGAGCCCGCGTGCGCGACGATCCCGCCCCGATCCAGGCCCAGCAATCCGCCCCGGCCACGGCAGGGGCGGCGGACCTGCCGCGCATCGGGCCGCTGATCCGCAACCGGCGCCAGCAGAACCGCATGACCCTGTCGGCGCTGGGCGCAGGGGCGGGGCTGTCCACCGGATACCTGAGCCAGATCGAACGCGACCAGGCCACGCCCTCGCTGGCGACGCTGGCGCAGGTGGCGCGGGCGCTCGGGGTCGGGGTCGAATATTTCATCGCCGCGCCCTCGGCGCAGGACGCCCTGAGCCGCGCGGGTGGCCGGCCGCACTTCTCGATCGCGGGATCGTCGGTGGTCTACGAACGCCTCTCGACCGAATTTCCCGGCAGTCAGCTTTCGTCCTTCCTCATGCATGTGCCGCCCGGCTACCGCTCGGAAACCGTGAGTCACGAGGGCGAAGAGACGCTCTATGTCCTCGAGGGCGAGATCATCCAGTGGCTCGACCGCGAGGAAATGCGCCTTGGCGCCGGGGATGCGCTCCACTTCCGCGGCAGCCGCAGCCATGCCTGGGCCAACCGCTCGGACCGGCCCGCCCGCCTCTTGTGGACGGGTACGCTCAACCTGTTCCTGCCTTCCGTCGCGTCCCGGACCAATTCGGACGCCACCGCCAAGAAGCCGGAATCCGATCCGGCCATTCCCCCCCCTGTCCAGAGGAGCCATTCGTGAAAACCCTTCGCGCTGCCCTGCTTTCGGCGGCCATCGCCCTGCCGATGCTGCCCGCCGCGGCCCTGGCCGA
>WBZR01002569.1_pt1 | contig 18357 bp, 20 predicted proteins | sample 5204231 | NCBI WGS metagenome assembly WBZR01 (sample SAMN12412403, study PRJNA552823) | activated sludge metagenome | isolation source: activated sludge from anammox sidestream of wastewater treatment plant... | place: USA: Virginia | collected 2017-08 | reverse complement strand
GATTAAGCCATCCCCGGAAATCACTGCCTTTTCCTGTGCCATTTTCAAGAGTTTTGTTTGCTTCTACAGCTGCTGAGTTATACGAGTTTAATTCACTTTCCGGAAGAAATTTTATAACATGAGAAAGATCTAGTTTTAACATAACTTTATAATTTATTTATTGTTTTTTAATAAGCAGCTTATCCAAATAAAAATCTGATAAGCTAAAAAGAGATTTCATTTTTTCAATTTCAACAACTTTACTTATATAATTATCTTGTGTTTCATCTTTTTTAACTGCGGTTATCATGATATTTTTATTTGTATGTTCACCTGAGATAAATTCAAATATTTTTGTTTCATAACCCAAAGCTTCTAATGTAAGTGAACGCAGTCCGTCAGTTAAAAATGAAGATAAATGTTCTTCAAGGATACCATACTTAAATACAGGTTTCAGGTTATCCGGTATTTCAAAATGTTTTCTCACATACTTTTGACAGCATGGAGCAAGAACAATTATTTTTGCCTTAAGCTCAATAGCTTTTTGAATGGCATCATCAGTAGCTGTATCGCAGGCATGAAGCGCAATAACTATATCAGCATTTTTAAGCGATACTTCATTTATAGATCCCTTTATAAATTTAAGATCATTGTAATTGCACTCGGCAGCAAATTGATTAGATAAATTCACAAGGTCTTCTCTTTGCTCAACACCGGTAACATGTGTCTTTTTGCCATGTGAGTTAATGTAAGAATAAACAGCAAAAGTTAAATAACTTTTTCCGCTTCCTAGATCAAGTATATTAAGTTCAGGGCTTTCAGCAAGCGGGCTTGAAACAATAAGAGATTGCAGTATTTCTACAAATTTATCAACCTGCCTGAATTTATCATATTTTTCCCCTCTGACTTCTCCTTTGGCATTAGTAATACCAAGCAAGTTGAGATACTTATCACGGGAATCAATATAACGGGTCTTAATTCTGTTATGCTCTTTTATTTCAACCTTAGAAAATGATGCTTTTCTGGTAAAAGTCCTAGGAACACGTTTTTTATTGTACTCCAAAACAAAATCATTTTTTGTAGAAAACAATGTTCCTGAAAGGAAACGGTTACCAAGCTCATCTGCAATTAAGTCAGCAGATTCAGTAATATCGTAGTTTTTATAAACATCACGGGTTTTATATTTATACCTGAACGAATATTTTACATCATCTTTTAGCTTAACAGGAGCAATAAATATATTTTCTATACCGTCTTCTTTTCCCCTGTATTTACCAAGTGTAAATTTTACAAAAGTATTATCCTGCATTGAGTTTATTATAAGCTCAATAAATTCATTTTTAAGTTCTGTAAGTTCAGATTTATCTTTTACCATTAAATTTTAAATATCGTAATAATAGCTTTTATATAATGCCTCTTTTATAAAACCTTCCTTAAAATAAAGTTCTGCTGCTTTTTCATTTTTTGTGTTTACGCTCAGCTTAACTTTTGTATAACCTTTCTTCACTGCAAATTCAATACCTGAACGCAGAAGGTTTTTGCCCAATCCTTTCCCCTGTTGAGAATGTATTACAGCAATTCCATCAATAAAAAGTGTCATTATTCCGTCATCCATATCGGAAGTTAAAGAAATTGAGCCTACAGGTTTTTTATCCTTCCACAGCAGTAAAATCCCACCATCTATATATGATGATTCATTTTGAAGCATTTTAATCCTCTCTGAATTCATTTTTACATGACCGAAAGAATTACCAAAAGCATCATTTATAACATAGCATAATGCTTCTTCGTCAATTCCCGTGCGAAATGGTTTAAGTTCATAACCGTTTAAAAAAACAGGATTTTCATTCAAAATAGCATTACGGTTCAGTATCCATGCATATCGTTTTGCATAAAAACCAATTTCTTCCCATACATTGCACATTGCACATTGATTTTCTTCAGTAAAACAATAAATACTTTTTAATCCTTTTGTAAACTTTAAAATTTCATTAAGAAGTATTTTGTAATTTACAGCTAATTGTTCAACGCAGTGGAACATCCGGAATCGTGCCGAACCTGTCTCTTTGTAAACATGAGACATCATAAGTGCTGCAACACCGGCAATATTACCCGTATGATCAAGTAAAATAAAAACAGGCTCATTTTTACTAATTGAATAATCTGCCTGAGGCGGATATGATTCATCCTGTGCTTTAGAATATTTATTGAAATATTCTTTAAAAGCCGGAATACGTTTGTTATTTAATTTTACAACTTTCAAATTATAGTTAAAACAAATTTCAGGAAAGCCGTGTATAATATATAATTAAATTTCACTCCTTGGCGTTCCATAAAAAATCAGACTAACTGTATTCAAATAACAGTGTATTGAAAGGATATAAAATCAAATTAAAACCTAATACCCTTATATTTTTCAATCAATTTTCTAACCGGCTGATTATCTGCATAAACACGCCATTTGGAAATCTTCCCCTTTTCAACGGCAGCAGTCCACGATGCAGGAATTTCAAATTTATTTTCGGACTGAAGTTTGCCGTTTGCTGCAAGAGTACCTTTAGCTGTACCAAATACGGCTACCATTCCGTTTTTTGCTATCATATCTTTTACAACAACTGTGTAATCCGGAAAAAATTCAAGCAAAACCTGCCATGCTTTTTTCATTTCATATCTTCCTTTTGTATTTATTCCCATGGAATCAATAAATGATGCATTATCCGAAGTCATTTCGAGCAAACCATCAATATTATGATCATTTATACGTTTAATGTATTCCTTCACAAATTCAGTTGAATCTGTTTTGTCAAATTCAATTGAAGAATTAGTTGAATCGGGTTTATGCGAAACATGCAAAATGCCAAGATAAGATGGCTCAATAGGTTTTTCTCTTACTCTAAATCCGCTTTTTTTCACTAAAAAAGCTTTAGCATCTGAACGGTTTGAAACAATATACTTCAATTCAGTGCCGATAAAATGAAGTGCAACACCATCCTGAACTCCGTAACCATTGGATATTTCTCCGGTAGAAATCATTTTCCTGAATGCTTTACGAAGCTCTCCCCTTTTATCATAGTGGGGACAGAAACTTCCTTCAAGAAAACCCAGACAGCTTATTCTTCTCCAAATATCATCCTTTGGATTGGTAAAACCATCTTCAAACCAGCAAATACCGCCAGCGGACATACCGCTGAGTACAATGCCATTTTGCCATGCTTTTTTAATTATCCGGTTAAGACCGGCTTTACGCCAAACCTGCATTAAAAACCTTGGACTGCCTCCTCCTACAAATATCAGGTTTTGGGATAAAACCATTTGCTCAAGTTTTCTATATGGATAAGTTTTTTTTGAAAGTGAAAGATGTGAAGGAATACAGTTAAATTTCTTATAAGCGCGGTAAAACTTTTTGATATAGTCTTCATGATCACCGCCTGCTGTAGGTAAAAAAAGAACTTTTGGTTTGGCTTTATTAGTTTGAAGCAAAAGATATTCATCAAGCAAAGGATTATCGGGCTGATCGCTGAATCCACCGCCTCCCAGAGCTATTATATGACCATCTGTTTCTTTTGTTACTTTTTTATTTAAATTTGAAGATATTATCCTTGTAATTTTAGAAAGTGAACTCAGCATATAGTATTTTTATGACAAATATTTTTTAATATTCAAAAATCGTTAAAATTAGGGAATAATTAAAGGTAATACAGCTGTTTGCTTTGTATAATTCTAAATTGTATTATAAAAAATAGATGAGTAAATTTGTTTTATTATGTTTAGTTTATATATTTATTAACCCTCAGCATAATTATGAAATATTTATTAATTGCAATAGTTATTTGTTTCAGGTTTATTTATAATTGTTCAGCAGAATCAGAAACAATAATACCATCTTGTAACTTAAACACTTCTGCAGATTCTTCACTTCCTGATCTTTCAAAAAGAATATTAGAATTAATTAAAAATGAAGAATATTTTAAACTTGGTAAATTATTTCATCCAATTGAAGGAGTACGGTTTTCACCATATGGTTATATTGATACCGTTAATGACCGGGTTTTTTCTAAGCAATATTTTATGGATTGCTTTAGCAGGTTGAAACCTAAATATTATTTCTGGGGATATATGGATGGAACCGGAGATTCAATTTACCTTCCGATAAAAGAGTATTTTAAAAGGTTTGTATATGATGTAGATTTTTTGAATGCTGAAAAACTTTCACTTAATAATTGCCTGGGACATAGTAACACCGCTAACAATATTGAAACAGTCTATCCGGGACTTGAATATACAGAAAGCTATTTTTCAGGATTTGAAGTGAAATTTAACGGAATGGACTGGCGGGCATTGCGATTTGTTTTTAAAGAGTATAACGGAAAAAACTATCTAATAGCAATAATACATGATGAATGGACAATATAGGCAAGATGATAAATTTCACCGATATGTCAAATCCTGAAGGCTGGGTTTTATATGACGGCAAGTGCGGATTCTGCTCATGGTGGATACCGTTTTGGGAAAAAACTATAAAGAAAACCGGATTTAATATTGCAATGCTGCAGGAAGAATGGGTTAAGGTAAAACTTGGGTTAGATGAAGAAAATTTAAACAGGGATATTATACTTTTATTTAATAACGGAAAAAAACTGATTGGAGCAGATGCTTATATTTTCGGAATGAAAACCGTATGGTGGTCAAAACCATTTGGTTATTTACTTTGGGTGCAGCCATTGAGAAAATTAACCTGGGTATTTTATAAGCTTTTTAACAGAAACAGATTTTTAGTTTCAAAAATTTGCAGATTGAAACCTGTAATACAAAATAATAGAAAATAATTATTATATGAGCCAAAAAAAATATTTATTAGATCAGTTAAAAACTACTTTTAACGAAAAAGGATGGCTGGTTTCATTTACTGATTCCTTAACGGGACTTGATGCAAAAGATGCAGCAAGTCCCCTTTCAGCAGGCGGTCACAGTATTTGGGGAATAGTAGATCACTTAATATTTTGGAACAGCCGCTGGCTATTAAGATTTAAAGGTGCTGAGCCAGATAAAATAACAATTGATAACAGCAGAACATTTGATGTTGCATCTGTAACAGAAGAAAACTGGAAAAGCACTGTAAAGAAGCTTTCAGATATAATGGAAGAGGTTATTAAGCTAGTTGAGGCATCATCAGATGAATTTCTTTCAAAGGAAGCTTTTAAGGGATATGGAGCAAGCTGGTATGAAATGTTTTCGCAATATACATTACATAATGCTTATCATACAGGACAAATTGTTCAGCTCCGTAAAATTCAGGGTTCATGGAACGCAGAATACGGAATTAAAGCATAAAAATTATACAATTAACATATTGATTTTAAAAAAAGTGAACAAGTACAATGCAAAACAAGGATAAACGAATTGATTCATATATAGCAAAATCAAACGATTTTGCCAAACCAATTTTAACACATCTTAGAGAATTAATTCATAAAACATGTCCTGAAGTAAATGAAACAATTAAATGGGGGATGCCCAGCTTTGAATATAAGGGTCCGTTTATTGGATTTGCAGCATTTAAAAAGCATGCTGTACTTGGTTTCTGGAAAAGCTCTTTGATGAAAGATCATAAAATACTGATGGGAGAAGATAAAAAAGGATCTATGGGAAATTTAGGCAGATTAGAGACTATTGAAGACCTGCCTAAGGATACACAACTTATAAAATGGATAAAGGAAGCAATGAAACTTAATGAAAATGGTGTTAAATTTAACCGTTCAGAAAACCCCAAGCATACACGTAAAGTATATAAGTTACATCCCGATTTCCGGAATGCTTTAAATAAAAATAAATCTGCTCTCAAAAAGTATAAGGCATTTCCGCCTTCACATAAACGGGAATATCTTGAGTGGATTGGCGAAGCAAAAACTGAGGAAACCAGAACAAGAAGAATTAAAACTGCAATTGAATGGATTAAAGAAGGCAAATCAAGAAATTGGAAATACAAAAAATAAAACTATAATTTAGAAATAATTAATTTGGTTTAATTTTTAATTCCATTAATTTCTTTTTTTATGTTTAAAAAGATATAGAATTACAAAAGAAAGCAGAAGAAATCCGCCTGCTATTATTGTAGGTAAAGTTACCTGTTCCATTTTTCAAGCCAGCTTATTATTGCAAAACGAATATCATTCCTGATGTCAGATTTATCAATGGGGTCAGGTTCATAAACTTTTATAATTCCGGGATTATTTTCTGTTAAAAAATTAAAATTTTGTTCTAAGCCGGTAAGCAGGTAATCTGCAACAGCAGCATTGTAAATTTTATTATCATCTATAAGCTCCCCTTTAACTTTGTAACCATCTTGAGTAAGTTCCATACCAAAAAACTGCAGATAACCTCCTGACCCCGGCTGATTAAATCCGGTTTCAATAATCTTTTTAAGCAATGAACCTTTTAAATCAACCTGCAGAATTTTACCGCCAAAAGGAAGTATTCTGATAATATCATATTGTGTAACTTCACCGGTTAATTTGTCATCAATTCTGATTGCCCCGCTATTGAAAAATGCCAGATCAGAATTCTTTGATGCATTGAACATTGCATTGCCAATTAAATAACCCAATGCACACTGGCTATAGCGAACAGTTTCTTCCCTGCCATCAAGTGTATCATTTTTCAAATCAATAACCATTTTTAAAGGATCAAATCCTTTATCAAAAAAGCCTTTATACGCCCTTGTTACCCATGTATCAACCATATCTTTAACAGCAGGATCTTCCGGAATTGATTCATCAACTTTTACAAGCTCGCTTGTAATTTTTATAAATTCATTTTTTTCATTAAATAAAAGTCTATGAATATAAACTGTTTTAGCATTTGCATCAGCTTTTGCAATTACAGTTCCGACTGTTTCATAATGCATATTAATATGTTCATGACCGCCCATTATAAGTTTTAACTGAGGGAGTTCATTTGCAAGCTTTTTATCATCATCAATATTCAAATGTGTTATAGCAACGGCACAATCAATGCTATCCATAATATTATGATATGTATCCTTTGCAGTCTGAAAATAATCGCTGTATTCAACATAAGGCTGTTTGTTTGAATTAATGCAGATTCCGATAATACCTATTTTAAGCGGTTGGATATTATTATTAAACTCCAGTTTAATAATTTTATACTTTGGAAGATCACTTCCTCTTTGACTAAACGGAGTAATTTTACCGTTATTGATAAATTTAACATTTGACGAAATCCACTCAAAATGTGATTCATTTATCCTGTTTTGCAAAACATCCGGTTTATAATCAAATTCGTGATTTCCAAAAGTAACAAAATTTAAACCAATTGCATTAAGTACATCAACCATTTGCCTGCCATTTATCCGCGATCCATCAAAAGTACTTGTACTTAAAGCGCTTGGTGAAATAAAATCACCTGAAAGCACAACAAATGTATTGGGATTAGATTGTTTTATCCTCTCAATAATAGTTTTAACACGAGCAAGTCCGCCGTATTTTCCTCCTTCAAGCGGAGCAATTTCGTAAACATCATTCATTTGAACAAAAACAACTTCATTGTTTTGAGCATAAGAAGAGAAAACAAAAATTAAAAGTATTAAATACCTTTTAATCATAAATTATAATCATTCCGTTTATAAAGTTAATTTATCACCTATGCCTGCGGTTCGTTTGATGCATTGCTTTCAGCGGAATCACCTTCTGAAGAATCATCTTCTGAAGAATCATCTTCGGGTGAATTCTCATCATACCAATCTGATTCCTGATCAACTTCACTTAATAATTCTTTCGCGTAAGTTTCATCTTCAGGCATTACCTGAAACTCAACAGGAAAAGCATTAATAGGTACAACACTTTGTACACTATCGCCTTTGGCAAGGTATTTTATTCCTGCTTCATCAAGAATAGATTTTACAACAGCAATTAATGCCATATTATCTGTTTTAAATACAGATACCAGATATTCTTCGTTTAATTCATTGCTTGGCTTATCTGTGTTATTTTCATTGGTGTTATCAGAATTGTTTGTATTTATATTTTCTTCCATAGTTAACTCTGTTTTTAATTTGTTTATATAATATTTTAATTATTTAGTTTAAATGTTTTTATTTTGAAGGCAAGGATTATTGAAAATAATCCGCTTAGTATTGCAAATACTCCAAAAACAATAAGCATTACACCAGCACCCTGAATAAGATTACCAGCCAGAATAATTCCGAAAATAATGGAAATTGCTCCATTAAATATCATAAACCATTCATTGGTAATAATGCGGCGTAAGCGGATTGCACCGAGTATTTGTAAAATACCTGAAAGTATTGCCCATGCAGCAATGAATATCATTACTCCGCCAACAATAGTTACAGGATTTAAAAATACAACAATCCCGGAGGCAATAAAAATTAAACCTTCTAAAAGTCTAATCCATCGGCTTTCAGTTACCCCAAGCATTGCTAAAGTTATAATAAAAAATCCGGAAAGTATTGCAAAAAAAGCAAAAAAAGTGATTAAAGAAAACATCACAATATACGGAGAGGCAATTACAAGGATACCGAATAATACAGCAAGTACTCCCCTAATAGCAATTAGCCACCAGTTTTTATGAAATGTTTCTACTGAATAATTATTGTTCATATTGAATAAGTTAAAATGTCCAAAATTAAATTTACTTAAATAAAACAGAACTATCTCCGTAACTTAAGAAACGGAAATCACAATTTAAAGCATAATCATAGACCCTTTGCCAATTATTTCCAATAAAAGCTGCTATAAGCAGCAATAGAGTACTTTGGGGCTGGTGAAAATTGGTGATAAGTCCGCTGAAAATCCTGAAATCATACCCTGGAACAATAATGATATTGGTTTTGCCGCTTAGGTAATTTATATGATTATCGTTCATATATTCTACCACGGCATTCAGAGCTTTTATTGTATCTTCATTTTCAAATTCATACGGCTCCCATTGTGATATAAAAATATCTCCGCCATTATACCTTCCCTGCAATAACTGAACACCAAACCAATAAACTGATTCAATTGTTCTCATAGTAGTTGTGCCAACAGAAATAATTTTATTATTATTCAGATTGGCTAATATATTGCTAATCACATTTTTTTCAATATAAAAGTTTTCTGAATGCATTAAATGCTCATTGATTGTCTCAGTTTTAACAGGTTTAAATGTTCCGGCTCCAACATGCAGAGTTATAAAATCTGTTTGAATATTATTTTTAGCAAGAGATTTAAATACCTGTGGTGTAAAATGCAGACCCGCAGTTGGCGCTGCTACTGAGCCTTCATTTTCGGCATATATAGTCTGATATGTCTGCGTATCAGCAGTTTGGGCTTCTCTTTTCATATAAGGAGGCAGAGGAACGCATCCGAATTTTTCCAGAATCTCAGCAAAAGTTAATTCCGCCGGCAGCCAGCTAAAAGAAATTACAAAAGAATCTCCCCTTTTTTCAAGCAGCTCTGCTGCTAAAGAATAATTAATCTGCCCGATTTTAAATTCATTTGCAATCTGAGTGCTTTTCCATGCTTTTAGATTTCCTACAAGGCAAAGCCATTTTACCCTTCCTTTTGAGCCGAGTGCTGTAACAAGTTCTGATTTACCGGTTGGCTCTAAAGTAAATATTTCAATTTGCTTGCCTGTTTTGGAAGTGAATTTTAATCTTGCGTTAATAACTTTGGTTTTATTGAATATTACAAGAGAGTCATTTGGAATTACATCTGAAATATTACGGAATATTGAATGAGAAATTTTACCCTGCTTATAAATAAGTAATTTTGAGCTGTCACGTTCTTTTAAAGGATACTGTGCAATTTTTTCTAAGGGGAGTTTATAATTATAATCTTTTATTAATATTTCGGCGGGGTTAATTTTCACAAAAATATATGTTAAATATATAACAAATTAAACATGGAATGAAATAACAAATTAAAAAATTCTTTTGATAAAAAACTAACATTATTGTAAAGCACTTTTAATATCTTTATATATTAAATCAATCCACATTTTATACATTTTACCCGAAGGGTGCAGCCCATCGGATGCAATTAATGCCTCATCATTTAACCTTGAAATATATGTAATATCATAAAACTTAATTTCTGCATTAATACACTCTTCTTTTTTGATCCGGTTATACTCATCTATTTCAGATGCAATTTTCTTTTTATCTTTACCTTCTGCAAAAGGAGTTACACCCCAGTCAGGGATTGAAAGTACAAATACATTCTCATTTTTTCCGCCGGCAAAATTTACAGCAATTTTCAAAAGCTGTTTAAATTCTATTCTGAAATCCTCAGGTCTTCTGTCTCTGTACTGGTTATTTACACCAATTAGCAATGTAACAATATCAAATGTATCAGTAACATTACATATATTAATTGCATTTATAAGTTCATCAGTTGTCCATCCAGTTTTAGCAATAATTAGCGGATCAGAAATTTGTAAACTATCACCCTTGAATTTGTTTACTAACTGAGCAGGAAAACGTTCATTTTCTTCAACGCTTTCGCCAATAGTATATGAATCACCCAGAGCAAGATATTTATATTTGTTTTCTGATTTTTGTGATAACATAAAAAAAGCGGGGAGTAAAATTATTATACATACAGCAGCAAAAAATGTTATTATTTCTGCTCTTTGTTTTCTGCAAGTGCAATGCATTTCAGTTCAATAGCAATTGGAGTTGGCAGGCAGTTAATTTCAATAGTTGTTCTGCACGGCTGGAAGTTTTTAAAATACTCTGCCCAAAGTTTATTGAAAACAGGAAAATCATCCTTCATATTGGTTAAAAATACTGTTACATCAATAAGATTCTGCCAACTTGAGCCGGCATCTTCAAGTATCCATTTTACATTCTGAAAAACTGAGCGGCATTGTGTTTCAATATCATAAGAAATAATATTTCCATTTTCATCAAGTGTAACACCGGGAATTTTTTTGGTGCCGCGTTCACGGGGACCAACACCGGAGAGAAAAAGCAGGTTACCTGCACATTTTGCATGAGGGTAAAGACCAACGGGCTCGGGTGCTTTATTTGAGTTTATATTGCTATTATTTTTCATTATAAGGTTATGGTTTTAGCAGCTCAATACCCAATGGTTTTAAATAATTTTTTAAATCATCAAACGGAACAAAAATTGTAATTTCGCCATCTGCAAATGAAGATATTTCGTAAGGAACATAGTTAAACATAAGAAACCCGGGAGTAATTGAGAAATTATCATTCACAGGAATAGTATCAACTAATAAACCGGCTTCCCAAAGTGATTTTTGAAGAGGAACATCATTAGAAAGCTTATAATTTTTTTCAAGTAACTTAGGTAAATCTTTAATACCATCTGTTGTAATTATATCATTTAAAGAAATTATTTTTCTATTTTCAAGGTCAAGGCAAGTATATGTGGTTCCGTAGTTGCCATGTGCTCCGCCGGTAAATGTATATATATACATTGCCAATATAAGCAGCCTATCATCTTCATATACAGGTGAAATAATTTTATTTAATTCAAGTGAATAGACCCCGCCATAATCAATTACATCTTCATGTTTTAAATAAGCATTTTCATCCCGATAGTCATTCATAAACTTTTTTTTATTTTCAAGCATCACCAAGCCGGGGTCGGTTGTTCCGGTTTTTATATCTAGCAGCTTTAATATTGAATTTCGTATAAATAATGAATTTTCAATATCGCTTTTAGGCCAAATTGCTCCTTCAAGATAAACTGCTGATGGAGTTTCTAAATCTTTAAACAATCTTTCATTACCTTCAACATAAACCATTTCATACCCGATTGATGCAGATGATTGCAGCGAAAAATTCAGGATTTTATTTTCATCTTTTGTATCTACCCATGAACCTGTGTAATTAATTCCATTCAGAACGCCATTGAATGTTTCAATATTATTATAAGAGTAATATGAAGTAAGAATAATTGAATCACTTTTCATACTGCCAAAAACTTCAATGGGTTTTTTATATTTATTAGAATAATAGTAACCCTTTACATATTCACCATATTTAACAAGGTGCATAGTTACCGGGTAGTTAGCAATAGTACCCGAAAAAACATTGTACCAGCTAATACTTCCAGAAGCGGAGCTTTGGGACAACAATAAAAAAGTAAGAAGTACAACAACTAAGAAAAACTTCAAAATTTTCATATTTTAACTATATTTTATGGGTTTTTTAAGCCCGAATAATAAACAAAATTATGAATAATGATGTGTAAAAACAATTGTAAAGTTTTAGTTGATTTATAAAACAAAATATAATAACTTAAATAGTTACGCGTTATTTCATTGAGATTAAAACTATTGAAAGCTAATTTGCATAAATTAAAAAACTTATAACAGAAAAATTTATGGCAATTAAAGATGCTTTTTTAGCTGAGCTTAAGCAGGAAGCTGAATCAACCCGCAAACTACTTGAACGCGTACCAATGGATAAACCTGACTGGGCACCTCATGCAAAATCAATGAAACTTGGAAATCTGGCAAATCATGTTGCAGAACTTCCCGGGTGGACTATGGTAACACTTGACCATGATGAACTTGATTTTGCAAAATGGGAATACAAACCGGTAATTCCAAAAACAACGGAAGAATTAGTAAAGAATTTTGATGAACAGGTTTCAAAAGCGGTTGAGTGTCTTAACCGCACAACAGATGATATTTTTATGCAGAACTGGACAATGAGAATGGGTGATAAGATATTTTTTACTCTGCCAAAAGCTGCAGTGCTTAGAACATTTACATTTAACCACAGCTATCATCACCGTGCACAGCTTGGAGTGTATTTAAGATTGCTGGATATTCCCCTACCCGGAATTTACGGTCCTACTGCTGATGAAGCAAATATGTAAATAAACTAAACAGTTGGATATACGTAAGGAAGTATTAAAAGAACACTCAAAATCACAAACATTAAAAATTGCTGCCTGGATTGGAAATGATGAATTACGATTCAGGCAGTTTCTGCAAATATTTTTGCATGATGAATACCGAGTGGTTCAGCGGATTTCATGGGTGTTAAGTTCAGTTGCTGAAGCACACCCAAAACTTGTTAATAAATCAATTGGAAAAATTATCAAGAGACTTGATGATAATGATATTCATAATGCAGTAAAACGCAATATAATGAGAGTGCTTCAGTTTATTAACATTTCCCCGAAATATTATGCAAAGGTATATGATAAATGTATAAATTATATTACAAATCCAAATGAAACTATTGCGGTAAGGTGTTTTGCTATGAAAGTTGCATCAAATATTGCAGATAAATTTCCTGAGCTCAAAAATGAGCTTGCTGAAACTATAAATTTTTCTTTGAAAACTGCAACTGCCGGAATAAAGGCAAGAGCTAAGAAAGTATTGAAAAAATTATATTCTTAAATTAATTTAAATTTTATATCCTTATAGTTAACTTTTATTATATACCTTAATCCTCATCCTTTTCATGTTTTTCTTTATTTTCTTTAATAAAATCTTCATCTTCTTCTTTGCTTTGTCCTGAACGAAAGATCATTTCATGGGCAGGAGAAAATACTTTCAGGCAATTATAAGTTTTTAAAGCAAGAATTGTACCATCGGGCAGAACTGTTAGTGTATCTTCTTCTTCAAGGTAACTTCCTTCACTAAGATCCTTTATAATTTCAACAAATTTTTCTGTTGTAGAATTATAACTGATTATTCTTGTATCACCGTTTTGATTTGTTCCTATAATATAGATGTTTCCTCTCTCATCCTGAGAAGGGCGGCAATTTTTATAATTTAGAGGAATATATTTAGACCATACTTTTGTACCAGATTGCTCATATTTAGCAAGTTCTCCATCAGACGAACTTTTATCAAGCATGTAAATATAACCATCTAATCCGATATTCATAAAAGTAAAGTCACCATTAAGTTTTTTGGGAACACTGCCAACATCTTTAATATAAGGTGCCCATTCGCTATCATTTTGCGGAATATCATTTCCAACACCTGCCGAAAATAATCCGAATTTTTTTGATTCCCATAAATTTAAACGGCTGCCTTCTTCATTAAACCTAACAAATACATTATTAATATTTGCCAGCAAAGTCCCATCGGGACACGAAATAAGTCTTTTAATTCCTTTAAAGCTTTTTATACCGGCAGAAGCATTGCCATCTATTTTTTTTAATTCATCTCCGCTTTTTGATGACAACTTAAGAATAGAGTTTCTGTTTTCATTGAAAAGATACAGCTCACCATCATTAGCGGGGCATAAACCTGTTTTTTCATGGCTGAACTTTAATCCTTTTTTTATCCAACGTACTTCTAACTCCTTATTGATTGACCAAACAATAAAATCTCCTTCAGAATCATTTGCTGAAGCAAAATATGTATTTCCATCTCTATCAGATACAACATCTGAAAGATAGTACCAATCAGGCATAGTTCCTTTAGCAGGAAGAGCATTTTCATCAATAACCAAATACCATCTTGTAACTTCTTTTACGGGGTGCAATCTCAGCCAAAGATCATCAGGCAGGTATATCTGTGAATCACAGAATTTGCACGATACCATACGGTCTGTTCCGTCAATTTCCAGATTGCCCGCACAAGAAGGGCATGTGAACAACACAGGTTTTAAAGATGCCGGCAGTTTACTTTTAGCAGGATTTACTTTCAGCATATCATCATCTTCGCCAACTAAATATTTTACACTTGAATATACTGCAGCAAGTATAACATCTGTTTTCCTGACAAAAGTTTTACTTGAACATTTTTGGCACAGGTAATTACCGGATTCTGAGTATTCTGCGAGTTTATTTAAATCAATGTTGGTTTTGCATTTACCGCACCTGGGGAGCTGCTTGCCGTACATAAGCTGATATGTATATGCACCTCGCATAATAGTTGAGGGCTGTCCTTCGCCCTCTTTTAGTACTGGACCTTCTTTTAATGCATCATCAAGCAGATTTTGCCAATCTTCATCAGAAAAATAATTATTTTTATTACATGCAGGGCATAGTATATCATTTGTAACTGCATTCATCATTAAAGGTGAACTGCAGTGACTGCAGGTAGTTTTTAATTCAATGCATACACCTAACATATTATATAAATAGTTTTATGAAAAATTAGTTTTATAATTTTTCATAATTTTAAAAATCCTAAAGTTTCACACACACATTTTTAGGTTCGGTGAAAAATCTTAAAGCTTCCAAGCCGCCCTCTCTGCCAACTCCCGAGGATTTCATTCCTCCGAAAGGAGTACGCAAGTCTCGAACCATCCAGCAGTTTATCCAAACAATACCGGTTTCAAGTGCAGATGCTATTCGGTGTGCTTTGCTCAGGTTTTCTGTCCATACAGTTGAAGCCAGACCATACTCTGTACTGTTAGCCATAAGCAGTACTTCATCTTCAGTTTCAAATGGAATAAGGGTAACAACCGGACCAAAAATTTCTTCCTGATTAGTTCTGCAATTGTAAGGCAAACCTTCAATTACTGTTGGTTCAATAAACCAGCCGTTTTCACATCTGCCTTCCGGGACAAAGCGGTTACCTCCGCAAAGTATTGTACCGCCTTCCTCTTTTGCTAGCTGTATATAGGAAAGTACCTTTTCCAGGTGTTGTTTTGAAACAATTGCACCCTGATCAGTATCAAGTTCAAGCGGGTCTCCGATGTGAAGCTCCTGAACTTTTACAATAAAATCATTTTTAAATTTTTCATAAAGCGGTTTTTCTATAAATATTCTGGAACCGCAAAGACATATTTCACCCTGATTGCGGAATGATGACCGCAGGGTTGTTTCTAACATTTTATCATAATTACAGTCAGCAAAAATAATGTTTGGATTTTTTCCGCCTAATTCAAGTGAAATTTTTTTAAACATCGGTGCAGCTATTGAAGCAATTTCAGCACCGGTTTTGGTTCCTCCGGTAAATGTAATGGCTTTTATCTTTGGATGAGATGAAATAGCCTTACCGGCTTTATTTCCGAAACCATGAACAATGTTAAGTACTCCCGCAGGCAGACCTGCTTCTATGCAGGCTTCAGAAAGCATAAAAGCAGTTACAGGTGTAACTTCAGATGGTTTTGCAATAACACAGTTGCCTGTAATTAACGCTGGTGCAATTTTCCATGTAAATAAATAAAGCGGAAGGTTCCACGGTGAAATTGCTCCAACAATACCAATTGGCGAGCGAAGAGTATAATTTATAGCATCATCTTCTGTTTGGTGTGCCTCGCTTGCAAAACCATGAACAGCGGATGCAAAGAATTCAAAATTCTGAACAGCTCTGGGAATATCAACCGCTCTGGCAAGTGATAACGGCTTGCCGTTATCAACACATTCAGCTCTTGCAAATTCTTTTAGGTCACGCTGAATTAAGGATGCAATTTTTAATAAATATTTGCTTCTAGCCATTACGGGCAGATTAGCCCATTCATTAAATGCAGCTTCTGCTGCGGAAACAGCCAGCTCAATATCACGTTCGTCGCTATCCGGAATAATTCCGTAAACAGTTCCCGTTGCCGGATCAAAGTTATCAAAATATTTTTCAGAAACAGGCTCTATTAGCCTGCCATTTATATAATTTTTTATCAATTTAAAGTGTTAAATAATAATAATTTATATTGAATTTAATAAATTTCGGTTTTTTAAATATCTCCGCAACAGCTAATAACTATATTTTTACATTTGGTGCATTGGTAATGTCCGTGTATCCAAAGAAACTCAACAGCACTCCGGCAATACGGGCAAAACCGGTAATTTGAAAATTTTAGTTTCTTAAAAAGCTCTTCAAACTTTTTTTTAACTTCAGCGTCTTCGTATTTATCATTTTTTTCTTCAGCCATGATAAATTCGTTTAAATTGTAATTTATAGAATCACAAGATGTTCATAACACATAACTCATTATTCATTATTCATTATTCATTATTCATTACATATTACACATTATTCATCCAAAAAATTGTTCACTGATTCAGACTTCTTCCATAAGTGATCTTATAGCAGTAAATTTGCCATCAAATTTTTCTTTATGTTCATTCTGTAGTATAGCAGCATGCTTTAACTGGTAGCGTTCATAATCTTCAATATTTTTGCAAAAGTACTGAATAACATAAGAAGTGCCTTCTTCAGGCGAAGGAGAAAGTAAGCGGTACATAATATATTTGGTAAAGCATTTAGTTGAAATTACATCAGGTATATGTTTTGATGTTATCCATTTAAGCCATTTATTATGAATTGAATCATCTACATTTATTGTTACGTTATATGTAAGCATAATTTAAAATTTAAAATTTTTATATAAATTAATTTGCCGTTAATTTCACTAATTTACAAACAATTCAGTCTGCCGCCATCAACAGGCAGGTTAATGCCGTTTATATATGCTGCAAAAGGTGATGCCAAAAATGCTGCAGCATAGGCGGGTTCTTGAGGTTCTGCAAACCTGCCGGCTGGAATTTCAGCAAGACTTTCCTTTTCAATTTCTTCAATTGATCTGCCGGATGTTTCTGAGCGGGACCTGAATATACCTTTAAGTCTTTCGGTTTTGGTAGCACCGGGCAAAATGTTATTTACAGTTATACCAAATGAGGCAAGCTCAACCGATAAAGTTTTTGCCCAATTTGCAACAGCAGCACGAATGGTATTTGAAACTCCCAGATTTTTGATTGGCTGTTTTACAGATGTTGAAATAATATTTATAATTCTTCCGTATTGATTTCTTTTCATACCTTCAAGCAGTGCCTGAACCATAATCTGATTACAGATCAAATGATTTCTGAAAGCCAGCTCAAACTCAATTGTTTCAGCTTTATATATCTCTCCTCCCTTTGGACCGCCTGTATTATTAACAAGTATATGCACTGGCTTTGCCTCACTTGCAAAGTTCTGCATTTTATTGCGAAGTTCTTCCGGCTGAGAAAAATCAGCAATAATAATGTTATGATTCTGCGTTTTAGATGCAGGGAGCTCTCTTAAAACTTTCCTTAACGACTCTTCATTTCGTGCAAGCAATACAACATTAGCTCCGCATTGAGCAAATTCAATTGCAATAGCTCTGCCTATTCCCTGCGAAGCGCCGCAAACTACAGCATTTTTTCCTGAAAGATCGATTTTCATATAATATTTTTAATAACCACTAATTTCACAAATTAGAATTCAACTCTTTATGAATAATTAGTTTAATTCACTTTTAAGCTTTTGAATGCTTTTATTTCATTTCGAGTAATTGGTACAATTCGTGGTTAAATTATTCTTTATTTCAACCAATAACCACTAATTTCACAAATTTTTACGAATTAGAATACAACTCTTTTGAATAATTAGTTTAATTCATTTTAAGCTTTTGAATGCTTTTATTTCATTTCGAGTAATTGGTAC
>WBZR01002568.1_pt1 | contig 18362 bp, 15 predicted proteins | sample 5204231 | NCBI WGS metagenome assembly WBZR01 (sample SAMN12412403, study PRJNA552823) | activated sludge metagenome | isolation source: activated sludge from anammox sidestream of wastewater treatment plant... | place: USA: Virginia | collected 2017-08 | reverse complement strand
GTTTACAAGGTATTAGTGGGGATGTATGATATAGATAAATCCGCAAAGAAAGATAAGAAAGCTTTAACTAAACTTAAATACCTGCCTAAACTAGTAAAAATAGGCGAATAACGATCAACAAACAGCATTATACAAGCTAAAAAAAACAGATCTGCATAAATGCAGTATATAATCAGATACAAAGCACAAACAATATAAGCACAACGTACAGTTATTAAAACAAAAAGCCCCGCTGGTTTAAACCGGCGGGGTTTTTTGCTGGTGTTAAAATTTTACAGGCATGAATTATAAAAAGTTTTTACCACGAATTACACGAATTACATAAATTAACATTATTTCAAAAGGATCATTGTTTTTGTATCTGTAAACACCTCTATTCCGGTGGATACTCTGTTAGTTTATAAAAATATACTCCTGAAGCGTAACCTGAACCGCTAAAATCTACCTCATATGTTCCGGATCGTTGTACTACATTTACCAACTTTATAATTTCTCTTCCAGTTATGTCAAATACAGCCAATTTTACATTTGACATTTGACCTTTGACGTTTGACATTATACTGTATTTAATATTTGTAACAGGATTAAAGGGATTCGGATAATTCTGGTACAATAAAATTTTGGAAGGTATTTCGGTTGATATTTGATTTACTCCGACATATAAACCGCCGCCATCATTGGTACGTAAAACATGACCACTATCTCCAATAGTAAATCCTAATCTGGAATTTACAAAATACATACGTTTCATATTTTTAGAAAAAGGATTTGTGTATTGTGTTATCCAATTAGCTCCACTGTTTGTTGTACTCGAAATTGGACCTTTGTTACGTCCAATATATCCAATACTCCCATTGATAAAATATCCTGCAAAATAGTAACCAATGGGAATAGTACAAATACTAAAAAAGTTTAAGCCTCTGTTTGTAGTTTTTTCAATATAAGGCGGTGCGTAGATAAACCCGGTATTTTGATCAATAAAATTGTACATGCCTATATAAGCTGTGCCCGGATGTACTATACGGGACCAAGAGATACCACCATTTGCAGTACTATAGAATAAATTACCTGTAGCAATAAATCCGTTCAATGAATCTAGGAAAAAAACACTACCAAACGAAGAGAAATACCCATAATCAATTTCATAATAATTCCAGTTAATTCCTCCGTTTGTAGTTCTGTAACATCCTATATAAGGACTAGAATTACTAAAATAAAAAGTAAAAACCACTCCATTGGTTTTGCTGAAAAATTTAAGTTCTGTTAGCCCTCCATAAAATGTATGGTCTAATGACCAATTAGCTCCGGAGTTGGTTGTTTTATATAAATATTTGCTGCATGTAATAAATCCGGTATCTTTATTGATAAATGAAATTCCAGAAAGGTTGTAGCCAGTACCTGTCTGGAACCGGATCCAATCCAAGCCTCCGTTGCTTGATCTGAGAATTTCATCATTGTTTGCACAAATGAAAATATAATTTGTATCAATTGCGGTAATTGCATTTAAATTATTTGTCGTGCCTGTATTAACAACTTGCCAGCCGGTTTGTGTAAAAATACCGATGGGAATAAAAGGTGTGAAAGTGAGTATAAATATTAACTTCTTCATAAAATAGAATTATATTTATTTAATAATTTATTGTACTAAATTGACCGGATAATTATAAATCCAGGTTGCTCAAATATAACTAATCGATAATGTGAATACAATCTAAATAATAATTGAATAGCGGACCTAAACATTTCCCTATTGAAAAATATCTGCATTAAAGATTTTAATTACACTCTCTTTATCTTCACGCCTAGCTTACGGAGTTTTTTATCAATATTCTCATATCCCCTATCTATGTAATGAATGCCGTGAACTAACGACTCCCCTTTTGCAATTATTGCTGCAACCAGATAAGAAAATCCTGCTCTAATATCCGGAACATTAATTTCTGCACCGAAAAGCTGAGTTTTGCCCTTGATTATTGCACTATGGTAATAATTTGTTTCGCTGAATCTGCATGGCAAGCCAAGGCAATTGTTGGTGAGTTTAATGTTAGCTCCCATTTTATTCAGTTCATTAACATATCCAAAACGGTTTTCATAAACAGTTTCGTGCAGAGTTGAGATACCTTTAGACTGAGTTAAAAGAATAGTCATTGGCGGCTGCCAATCTGTCATAAAGCCAGGGTGAACTTCTGTTTCAATATTGATTGGTTTTAATTCACCCTTATAAAAAAATCTAATGCCTCTGGCTTGAACTTCGTATTCAGCTCCAATCAGTCTAATAGTATTAAGAAAAGATATCATATCATTATGCTTTGCATCATAAATAGTAATATCCCCTTTAGATGCAATTGCAGCACATGCAAATGATGCAGCTTCAAGTCTGTCAGGAATGACTCGATGTTCAGCACCGTGCAGTTTTTTAACACCTGTAATAACAATAGTCCTGTCAGTTCTTACATCAATAATTGCTCCCATTTTTTGTAACATCATAATGAGATCCATTATTTCAGGTTCAATTGCGGCATTATGAATAGTAGTTTTTCCAATAGCAAGAGCCGCTGTAATTATAATATTTTCAGTTGCACCAACAGATGGGAATGGAAGAGTAATTTCTGCTCCTACCAGCCGTTTAGCTTTAAGCAGATAATAATTTTTATGTTCCTTTACAGTTGCACCAAGTTTAATTAACGCATCAAGATGAAAATTTATTGGTCTTGCTCCAATTTGGTCTCCGCCTGGTTTAGGTATTTTAGCTTCGCCTGATCTGAGAAGCAAAGGACCAGCTGTTAAAACACCAATTCTGTTTATTAATCCTAAAGAAGCTGAAAATGAAATATCTTTGATTTTTTTTGTTTGAACAATCAGTTCGTGATTTTTAAATTTAATGAATTTAGCTCCAAGTGATTCAATAATCTTCCTTGTAACTTTTATTTCGCTAATACTTACAGGAACATTTATTAATTTAACCGGTTCATCAGTAAGCAGAGAGGCGATTATCAATTTAGATGCAGCATTTTTTGCTCCGCTAATTTTTATTGATCCATGCAAAGGTTTACCGCCCTTTACAAGAAACTTTGCTTTTTTATCAATAATTTCAGAATTCATTTTTGTAATGGATAAATTTATGAAGTGTTTTTATAAAGGGTAATTTATTAACCTTCCCAATAACCCATAGCACTGTATTTTTTAATTCGCTGTTCAAGGAATTTATCGGGATCAGATTTTTCTAATTGTTTAAGTTCATCAAGTATAGCTGTTTTAAGCAGTTCAGCAGCTTCTTTATGATTTCTATGAGCACCTCCCGCAGGTTCCGGAACAATTCTATCTATTATCTTATGTTTGATAAGGTCATTTGCTGAAAGCTGCAGGGCTTCGGCAGCTTGTTCCTTGTATTCCCAAGATCTGAATAAAATGCTTGAGCATGATTCAGGCGAAATTACAGAATACCAGCAGTATTCAAGCATCAAAACCCTGTCACCAACTCCAATACCAAATGCACCGCCCGATGCACCTTCACCAATTATACATACTATAATAGGTACACGCAACCTGCTCATTTCAAATATATTCTTTGCAATGGCTTCTGCCTGTCCCCGTTCTTCTGCTTCCATTCCCGGATTTGCTCCAGGAGTATCTACAAATGTAATTACCGGGCGATTGAACTTCTCGGCAAGTTTCATTAATCTTAAAGCTTTTCGATATCCATCTGGATTCATCATTCCAAAATTACGGTAAATATTAGACTTTGTATCTCTTCCTTTTTGCTGACCAATTATCATTACCGGTTTACCTTCAAGCATTGCAAATCCGCCAACTACGGCTTTATCATCTCCAAAAGCTCTATCACCGTGCATTTCAATAAAATTTTCTGTCATAAGGTAAATATAATCAAGACTGAAAGGTCTTTCAGGATGGCGGGCAATCTGAACTATCTGCCATCTGGTAAGGTTTTTATACACAGAAGTACGTAAATCATTAACTTTTTTTTCCAGCTTACCAATTTCATTTGAAATATCAAGACTATCACTTAAAGCCCTCATTTCCTCTATCTTTTGTTCAAGTTCAATTATCGGTTTTTCAAATTCCAGTACGTTTTTATTATTCATATTTTATCTTAGCTGTATATTTTTTCTAAATATAAAAAGTGAAATTGTTTTTAGTAATATTTCTAAATCTAAAGTTAAATTTTGATTTTTGGCATAGTAAAAATTAAAATATTCAATTTCATCGGCACTTAAATTTCTGTGCAGATTAATCTGTACAAGTCCGGTCAGGCCGTTTTTACCTAAATATTGCATTCCCTGTTGAGGAATATCCCAGGTTGCTCTGCCAACAAAACTTAATTTACCTGTAACTACTCCGGGTATAAGTCTTATCTTTTTAAAAAATTTATTATGATTTTTATTTAGGGAATCAATTTTTGATGCAATTAAAATTGCAGGATACACTGTGAATAAACTAAATATCCCAAATAATAAATCAAAACTTCTTTTTACAAATATATTGAATTTCTTGTTGATATTATATTCAATCTGCATTAGATAAATATCATCAATTTTATCTAAAGTTGATTTTCCAAGTATAATATCGCTATCACCAGTCAAAATTTTAAAACTAATATTAAGTTCACGCAGAGACCACATTGTATTTAATATATCTTGACTTGACATTGCGTTTTTAGCAAATATTAGATTCTTTACTTTAAATGATGTTACAATGTCTCTTAAATTGTTCAAGTTCCCAATAAACCCGGCAGAATGTTCTGAACTTGGCGAGATATAACCTATAAATTCATATTCAGTATCAACTCTTGTTTTAAGTTTGCTGATGAAATTTTCTGTTTCTTTGTTTCTACCAACAATTAAAGTATTAACAAAGCGGAAAATTCCCCTGCTCTTTGAATATCTAATAACTTTTGCTGCTAAACGCCAAAGAGCAATAAACAGGTATGCATTTATAGTAGTACGAAGTACAACCGCTCGTGAAAAAGCATATTCATTGAAAAAATATGTGAATGATGAATTTATGAAAAATCCTAACAAAATACCATATAACGGTTTAACAAGTGTAAATTTATCAATTTTATTGTATGAACCGCTGATTAAAAGAGATAAAAGCCAAATTATTGTATAAACAAAAATTACAAGTGTATAAGCATCAAGAGGAAAAAATTCAAAGCGCAGATAAATTGCAATAAATATACTGCCTACAATTGAAATTAAATCTAACAGAAAAGGATAATTATTTCTGAAAAATCTGGTAACATAAGAAATTGCAGCTCTGTAAAATATTGAAATCTTAATTAGAAAATTCATCAGCCAAAAGCTGGTGTTTAAATTCTTTTTAACAAATACCTGCATTGCGCCATAAAAGTTATTTACATACGATATACTGCTCTTTTTTGTACTTTCACCTTTATAATGAATTATTGATGTTTGAGGGTAATAGTAAATTTTGTATCCGGCTTTTTTTATTCTGAAGCATAGATCAAGATCTTCTCCATACATAAAGTAATCTTCATCAAAACCATTTACTTCATCATAAATTCTTTTTTTAATAAACATAAAAGCACCTACAATTGCATCAACTTCATAAGTATCGTTTTCATCTAGATATGTAAGATTATATTTGCCAAATGTTTTACTATTGGGGAATAATTTACTTAAACCTAAAATTCTGTAAACTGCAACTGAAGGTGTTGGAAAGCTTCTTCGGCACGCAAGGTCAAGCTTTCCTGTAGGCAAAATTAATTTACATGTTACTGCTCCGGTTTTTTCTGAATTTTTATAAAATTTTAAAGTCTTTTCTAAAGTATCTTCCTGCAAAATAGTATCCGGATTAAGGATTAGCAGATATTCGCCATTGGCTTCTTTTGAACCTAAATTATTTGCTTTTGCAAAGCCAAGATTAATTGGACTTTCAATTATTTTTAGTCTATTTTCATTCGGGAATTTTTCTTTGATATACTGAATACTGCCATCAAAAGAATTATTATCAACTACAATTATTTCAACATTTAAATTAACAGATGAATTAAGAACAGATCTTATACACTCTTCAAGAAGTTCTTTTACATTATAATTAACTATTATGACTGATATATCTATCAAAATACTGAATTTATAATTTATTGAAGATTGACTGGAATTTAAGTTTCCAAACCATAAACATTGCTTCATAAACTATTTTTCTTGACATTTTTGAAACCCCTGCTCTCCTGTCAATAAATACAATTGGAATTTCACAAAGTTTAAATCCCTTTTTCCACATTCTGAACTTCATTTCCACTTGAAAAGAATATCCGTTTGAGCGAACTTTAGTAAGGTCTATCTGTTTTAAAGAATCTACCCTATACGCCATAAATCCGGCAGTAACATCTTTAACGGGCAAAAAAGTAATTAATCTGGTATAATAACTTGCCCCAATGCTAATCATTAACCTGCTTAAAGGCCAGTTTACAACAGCAATTCCTTCAATATATCTTGAACCTATAACAAGGTCGTGGCAATTGAGCTTATCAAAGAAAGCTGGAATGGCATTAGGGTCGTGAGAAAAATCTGCATCCATTTCAAATACATAATCATAATTATTTTCAAAAGCATAATTAAAACCCCGAATATATGCAGTACCAAGTCCCATTTTCCCCGGGCGTTCAATTAAATCTACCCTGTTATTATTAAGATCTTTAACCAGTGCAGCTGTACCATCTGATGAATTATCATCTATTACAAGAATATTAATGGTTACATCAGAATAGTTAATTTTCAAAAGTTCATTGATAATATTAACAATGTTTTCTGATTCGTTATAGGTTGGTATTATAATTAATGCTTTTTTCAAAATATCTGCTTATTTCATATTGTTAAATTCAATAACTTTTGATGATATATAATCAATTTGTTCATTGTCAAGCTCGGTGTGCATTGGAAGCGAAATAATATCATTGGCAATTTCTTCAGAAACAGGAAAATCACCCTGTTTATAACTATACTTGTATGCTTTCTGCAAATGAAGAGGAACAGGATAATATATCATTGAAGGAATTCCGTTCTGTTTTAAAAACTCTATCATTTTATCACGGTTTTTCACTCTTATAGAATACTGATGAAAAATATGTTTAACATCAGGCAATATATATGGAGTTTTAAAATAGTTTTTAAATTTTTCATTATACTTCATTGCAGCATCAAACCTTGCATCGCTGTAACTATCAAGATACTTTAATTTAACGTTAAGCAGTGCAGCTTGAATGGAATCAAGTCTGCTGTTAATACCCAGTATTTCGTGGTAATATTTTCTTTTTGAACCATGTGCTGTAATCATTCTGATCTTTTCAGCAAGCTCATCATTATTTGTAGTTATCATACCTGCATCTCCAAATGCACCAAGATTTTTGCTTGGATAATAACTTATACACCCCATATCACCAATTGTACATACTTTTTGACCTTTATACAAGGAACCCATTGCCTGTGCAGCATCTTCAATTACATACAAATTATATTTTTGGGATATTTCCATTATTTGGTCCATATCACACGGCTGTCCGTATAAATGAACAGGAATAATTGCTTTTGTTTTCGGTGTAATTTTTTCTTCTATTTTAGAGGTATCAATATTAAAAGTATCAGGATTAATATCAACATATACCGGAGCCGCACCCAGCAAAGCAATAGTTTCTGTGGTAGCAACAAATGTAAAAGGTGTAGTAATAATTTCATCTCCGGGTTTAATATTAGCAGCCATCATAGCTATTTGCAATGCATCTGTACCAGAAGCACAGCCAATTGCATGTTTAGCTCCAAGATAATTTTGAACATTATTTTCAAATTCTTTAACAGCCGGTCCTTGAATAAATAAAGAACTATCTATAACATTTTTAATTGCAGAATCAATTTCATCTTTAATTTTAAGATATTGATTCTTAGTATCAACCATATATATTTGTTTTAAAGCCATATAATTTTAATGCCCTTTCATAAAAATTACAACTAAAAATGTATTTACCATTATTTTTAAATCAAGCTTAATAGACATATTTTCAATATAATAGAAATCATACTTCAATTTTTCTTTAACATCATCTAAACTTGAATCATATTTATGTTTTATCTGAGCCCAGCCTGTAATTCCCGGTTTTACACTGAGTCTTTTATAATAATAGGGTATTTCTTTACTTAACATTTCAACAAAAAAAGGTCTTTCAGGACGAGGTCCAACGATACTCATTTCATTTTTAATAACATTAAAAAGCTGCGGTACCTCATCAAGATAAATTTTTCTGATCAATCTGCCAATTCCGGTTATTCTCGGGTCATTTTCACCAGCCCACTCAGGACCATATTCTTCAGCATCTCTTATCATTGAACGAAATTTATACATTGAAAAAATTTTTGAATTTTTGCTTACTCTATTTTGAGTATAAAAAATTGGACCTTTTGATGTAATTTTAATTAAAATAATCACCAAAATTAGTAATGGCGAAAGCAAAAATAAAATCGCTATAGAAAGCGTAATATCGACTATTCTTTTTAACAACTGTGAGCTATATGGCATAATTTCAGGCATAACCTCTATAAAGGGAACCCCATAAAGCTGATTAGTTTTAGCAAGTCCACTTACAATTTCATACGTATCAGGCATTATTTTTAACATAACATCAGAATCCTGGCAAAATTTTATAATATCAAATAATTTCCCTTTCTCATTATCTTCGAGTGCAATCAATACTTCAGAAACTTTATGTAATTTTATTATATTCTTCAAATCTTCAATATGCCCAAGAAATGAAGATTTGTTCCCGTTCAATGAAACAAATCCAGCAAATTTGTAACCTAACTGCGGAAATTTCTGAATTAATTCTTCTAACTCAATTCCTCTTTTTCCAGTACCAATAATAATAGAATTTCTTAATCCAATCCCTTTTTGAAGCAAAGTCATCTGAAAACTCCTTATCAGGATTCTTCCTGTCCCCACACTTATTATCATTAATATCCAGTAAATCAAAATTAAAAATCTGGAAATAACCATTGAATCATTTAAGGTATCATCCAAAAATATTAAAAAAAACAAAATAAAACAGCCAAGAGATATTGTTTTAAATACAGAGGCAAATTCATCAAATCTGGATCTTACAAACCAATGCTGATACAAGCCTGCAAAAGTAAAAATAATCAGCCAATAAATATAAATTGCACCTAATGGGATTAAAAAAGATGCCGGTGCAATATTTGGGATCCAGCCTGATTTAACCCTAATAAGATAATATACAACCCAAGCAAAGTTTAAAGTAATAAAATCTGAAAAAAATAATAATATTTTTTCTGTTCTTTTTGACAATTATCTTTCAGAATTATTGTTGATTACTTGAATTTATTTATCAATTCAAAATATTTTTCTGCTGCTGACCTTAATGTAAAATTTTCATTTAGATATCTGAATGCATTAATACCTTTTTGTTTAAGTAGTGATGGATCATTCAAAATAGAATTAATTAATTTTACACCACTTGCTGTATCACCATTTCTAATAACAAAACCAAAATCATTATTTATTATCATCTCAGCCATTTCGCTCTCAGGAGAGCAAATTGCAAATACCGGTCTGCCTGATGACATTATTCCTAGTAACTTAGAGGGATAACAAACTCTTTCTTGTAATGGCAGCTGAGCAATTATTCCAATATCAGCCATTGCAAGTGAATCCTGCAGTTCATCTTTGTGAACATATGTATCAATATAAATATTTTTAATATTTTTTTCTTCTTTAAATTGTTTAACTGTTTTTTTCTTAAACCCTTCTCCGATAAACTGAAAAATTACTCTCTCATCATTTGCAAAGCATTCAACAATTTTCAATATTGATTCTATATCATGAAATCTGCCGTGATTTCCTGAATATTGAACAACAAGTTTATTATTAACATTTAGTTTATCAGTTAATTTTGATTGTTCTTTGGTTTTTGGTTTAATTATTCTATCATCAGACCAGACATGTATTATTTTGGTTTTCTCTCTGCATTGAACTTCCATTCTATGTCCAATCAGATTAGCATTGCTAATTGCACCTTCATACATATCTTTGCTTAATACTACTGCATACGAAGCCCTGATATAACATAATTGATTGGCTTTTTTCCAAAACTTTGAAATGATTCCATTAGATTTAACAATTCCTAAAAGTTCTGCCTGTTCAGGCATAATGTCAAATAAAAGTATCCCGTATTTTGTACCAAAGAGCAAATTGTTTATCCACCCAATTAATGTCATATAAGGGGGGTTTGTTACAAGAAGAAGAGGAACTTTTCTGTTATGCAGTAAAATTTCAAATGAAGCACTTATGAAAAAAGTTAATAAGTTAATAAATTTACCCAGAAAAGAAAGTTTTGGAAATCTGGTTGACCATGTTCTGATGATTTTAATACCTTTATAATCAATTTGTTTAGGGACAATTTTACTATTTTCAAGGATTGTTGGCTGGCTTGCAATTACTTTTATTTTTAAACCAAAAGAAGTAAGTTCTTCAGCAAGTTCTGTTAATGCTTGACCAGAGCTTACCATTTCTGGATAAAATGGCTGGCTTACTATTCGCAGATCAAACTGATTTTTATTGCTTGACATAGTTAAACAGCAAATATTGGATTAACTATGATTTAATTCAATTCTATAATTTTTCACTAAAATTAAGGTTTTTCAACATTTTTAAGATGTATTTATTGTTTTTCTAAGCTTTTTTTATAATATAGTGCTGTTTCGTTAACCATCGTTTCTACTGAATATTTTCTTACAGTTTTAAATGCATTTGTGATAATTTTTCTTCGAAAAGTTTCATCTAATATCAATTTTTCCAATGCTTTTGCCGTTGATGCAGGGTCTTCAACGTTTGTAATCAATGAATCATATTCATTTGTAAAGAAATTAGTAGCACCTCCTACATTAGTAGAAATAAATGGTACACCCAATGCCATAGCTTCAAGGTTTACATATCCCGTACCTTCAAATCTCGATGTTAAAACATGTACATCAAATGTTTGCATTTCCCGGTATATTTCATTTATATAGCCTTTAAATATTATCTTATCTGTAAGTTTGTTCTCTTCTGCATATTTTTTATGAATTTCTTCATTTTCACCTTTTCCAACTATAACTAATCTGGTATCAGGATATTTATCATTAATTAATTTAAATGCCTGCAATAAATATTCCTGAGCTTTTTGAAATGTTAATCTGCCTATATGTCCAATTATAAAATTTTTATTAACATCACGTTCTTTGTATTTAAATGTACCATTGCTCCTTTTTGAGATATCATCAAAATCTATACCTAAATATATAACGCTGATTTTTTTGGGGGATATTTTAAAATATTTTATCAAGGTATCTTTATCATTTTCAGATGTTGCAATAAATTCATCAACAAAATATTGTTTTATTTGTTCATAAATTTTTCTGAATAATGACAGATCGTTTAATTGTCTTTGGGAATAAAAAATACCATGTCTGGTTTCTACCTTAAAATTTACACCTGCTAAAAGTGCAGGAATACAAGGTTGAAACTTTGAATTAGCATGTACTATATCAATTTTTTCAGAACGCATAACTTTATATAAATTGTAAAGACCTTTTATAGAATAATAAAACAATTTACCATTATTATAATTTACTTCCTTGATTTTGTGTTTTGATAAAATATCAGAAAGCGGTCCTGTCATTGGCGTTGCCACCATTATATTAAATTCATTTCTATTAAGATTTTTAGCCAGGTCAACAACATACCTTTCAGTACCATTAAATTCGTTATTGCATACAACCAGAAGAAGATTAATTTTTGACATTCATTTCTCCTGTATTATTTAAATTCAATAATTCATTAACTGCACTAATTATTTCAGAACTTTTTATCATAAGCATACAGTTGAATTTTGGACAAGTAAAACCTCCGTTTTTTGTACAATATTGTTTATCATTAGCTGCAGAGCACTCAAGTTGATGATAAATTATTTTTACATTCTCCCCTATCGGAGCTGAAAAAGCAGGGTTTGTTGGACCAAAAATTCCAATTGAAGGTACCTCGTAAGCAGCTGCTAAATGCAGCGGAGCTGAATCACTGCCAATAAATAATTTTGCATTTTTGATAAAAGCAGCACTTTCGATTATAGTAAAATTTAAATATCTCTCATTTAGGTTATTTATTTTACCGCCAGTGTAATTTTTAATTTCATCAAGCTTTTCTTTATCTTTATTATCACCAATAAAGTAATACTCTTCTTCAATTTTATCCAGATACATTATAATATCAGAAAATTGCTGTATAGGCAGTTCTTTTGCTGCCCATCCTGATGTTAAATGTATTACAATATATCCATTTTTAAGTAAATTATTTTTAATTTTATTATTTTTTGTAAGTATTTCAATTCCTGTTTCAGAGAGATTTAAATAAGGTCGTGTAGAAATTTTTAATTCATTAACATGATAATTTTCAGGTTTTCCTAATATTTTATCAGTGAATGATAAATATTTTTTAATCAAATGACCGGATTCTGAGGAAGTATTCAAGTAAACAAATTTATCGTAACAAAACCCAAAATAATTATAATTTAAGCCCGAAGTATATGAAGCATTTGCAAAAAGAGTGAATAAAGCTGTAGAATATTTACCCGTCAGATCTATTACCAAATCGTAGTTTTTACTTCTGATTTTTTTAATAAAATTGATTTTACCCTTCAGATCAAATCTGGAATTATTTCTGTACTTGTAAGTTTTCATATTATCAAATACTAATATTTCATTAATCCGTTTATCTTCTGATAATATTTGAGAAGAAGAAGATTTAGACCATAAATCAATTTTAATTCCTTCAAAATAACGGTAAATATATTCAATTACTGCAGTATGAAAAAGAAGATCGCCAGTAAAGTACAAAGAAATAATCAATACTTTTTTTATTTCTGAATCACCCGGATATTTATTTTTTATAAGTTTAAAACCAGTTAGCGAATTAAGAAAATACTTTATTTTATTTTTAAAATCTGACAATTATTATGATAATTTATCAAAAAATGTTCTGGTTGGTAAAATACCCTTTGACAGTAATATTTTATTACTTATAATTAATCTTTTTTCCCCCAATGATCTAACAATAAAGAATAGAAATGAAGTAAATAAAACCAGGGGAAGAAATATAATATCCAATATTAAATAAATTAATTTCATTTTAGTTAAATAGATTTATAAAATTCGTAATGTTTGTTAATACTCCTGCTCCAAGTAAATTCAGAAGCCCTTTTTTTACCAGATTCTAAATATTTATTTTGTCCTGTTGTATTACTTAAAATATCATTTAAACTTTTAATTAAACTATTAAGATCATTCGGATTAAAGTAAATTACTGAATTTCCTGCAATTTCTTTTACAGAACCAGCCGGGCTGGTTAAAACAGGGCAGCCGAATTTCATAGCTTCAAGAGGCGGGAATCCAAAACCTTCATAAATTGAGGTATAAACAAACAATGATGCACTTTTATAGAGCGAAATAAGAAGATCATCGTTTCCTGATATTTGATACACTTTTTTCTGTAATTCATTTTTTTTAATAAATAATCTTTCAGAATAATTAAATCTTCCCCCGCCAAAACAAACAAGATCGTAATTATTACTTAACGCCTTATCTGAACTGTAAACTGATAAAAGTGCATTAAAGTTTTTATAGCCCCATCTTTGACCAACAAATAAAATAAACTGACGATTATGTTTATATGAATTTACATTTTTATCAGTTAAGGATATTCCATGATATATAACTTTTATTTTATCAGGAGGGATATTGTAAATATCAATTAGATCATTTTTTGTAGTATTTGATACACATACTATACCATCAGATGATTTAATAGATTTATTTTTATATTCAACAGTTGAGTCACCTTTAGAAAAATATTGAGGGTATTTTTCATGCGTCATATCATGTATAGTAGAAACTTTTTTACCTTTAGAATTTAATCCCGCTTCTGAATAGTATGTTTTGTGAAATAAATCATGATTTTGTTTTTTCAAATATTTATTGAATTTATTATTATTAAGGTAATACATTAAAAAATGTAAATATGTGGGGTAATTTAACTTATTTTCAGTAATGTTCAGGTTTTTATTACTTTTAAACTTGTTTGAAACATTATTATAACCTAAAAATACATCTACATCAAATTCATTACAAATGGTAATCCCGTTAATTAGCTCATAAAAATAACGGGAAATACCCCCATATTTTTGGCGCATAAATATTTCATAATCAAAAAGAATCTTCATTTTTAAGTCATCTATATTATAATTTAATATGATTTACATATTAATAAATTATCAAAAGTTCTTAAAATACAATTTTAGAGATTTTATATACCCATTTTTTCTTGACATACCTTCATTTTTATTAAATATTAAATTTACAAATAATATCCTTAAAATTATTCCAACAATCTGTATAATTTTTGAAATTAACCTTACTACAATATTATAATGCTCTTTAGCAAAAACAAGTCTGCTTGAATACCTGGATAAAATAAGTTTATCATAATTTTCTGCAAAACTTTTATGATCTAAATGTATGGAACTTAAATTACCAAAATATGCAATTTTATAATTCATGTTTGTAACTCTTTTACATAAATCAATATCTTCATAATTTAAAAAATATTTATCATTAAAACCATTTAACTCATTAAAAATATCTTTATTGATTATTAAACAAGCTGCGCTAACCCATTTAACAATAACCGGTTGTTTGCTTTTAGTTAATTTAATTTTCTCAAAATACCGGGCTATATTTATCAAAAATAATGCTTCAAAAATTTCTAGCATCAAGCCTGAAAAAAAACCAGAGGACACCTGATAAGCACCATTTTGATATAAAAGTTTTGGTGCACAAATACTCGTATCAGTATTTTTTTCCAGATATTCTATAAGCCGAGAAAATATACTCTCGGTAATAATAGTATCGGGATTAAGCAGTAGTAAATATTTTCCAATTGCAAAATTAGCCCCTAGATTATTTGCTGCACCGAATCCAATGTTACTTTTTGATTGAATAAATTTTACATAGGGAAATTCAGTGTTTATCTTTTCAATATTTCTAATAGCGGAATTGTTATCTACAACAAAAATTTCATGATCGCAGTCAATATATTTTTGTAAACTGTTTAAACAGTTTATTAGAAGATCATAAACATTATAATTTACGATTATAATACTTAATAACATAATTAAACGGTATTCAAATACCAGTTATATGTCCTGCTTATTCCAACTTCAAGAGACACCTTATGTCTCCATCCAAGTTCATGCACCTTTGAAACATCAAGAAGTTTTTTTGGAGTGCCATCAGGTTTTGAATTATCCCATCGGATTCTACCTTTGTAACCTACTATCCCCTTTATCATTTCAGCAAGGTCTTTTATTGTTATATCAATGCCGGTGCCGATATTAATAATTTCAGAATCATTGTAATTATTCATAAGAAAAATACATGCATCTGCTAAATCATCTGCAAACAGAAACTCTCGGAAAGGTGAACCAGAACCCCAAAGTTCCACGCTTTCTTTATTATTAATTTTTGCTTCATGAAATTTTCTAATCATCGCAGGGAGTACATGAGAGTTTTGAAGATCAAAATTATCATTTATTCCGTAAAGGTTTGTTGGCATAACAGATATATATTGAGTACCATATTGCCTGTTAAAAGACTGGCACATTTTTATTCCGAGTATCTTTGCTAAAGCATAGGGTTCATTAGTTGGTTCAAGTTCCCCGGTTAATAAAGAACTTTCTTTAATTGGCTGCTCTGCAAATTTAGGATAAATACAGGAACTGCCGAGAAATAACAATTTCTTAACATTGTTTTTATAAGATGCTTTAATGATATTTGATTCAATCATCAGATTATCATAAATAAAATCAGCAGGATATGTATTATTTGCCATAATACCGCCAACTTTAGCAGCAGCCAAAAAAATATAATCAGGTTTTTTTGAAGCAATAAAACTGTTAGTACTTTTTTGGTCAATCAGGTTTAACTCAGAATGTTCTGCTAATATAATGTTTTCATATCCATCACTTTTCAGTTTTCTTAATATTGCGGAACCAACCAATCCTTTGTGCCCGGCAACATATATTTTTGAATTAATATTCATAAATATTTACATCCCGGATTTAATTAATTCATAATCTGCTTTAGCCATTATTTTAACAAGTTCTTTAAACTTTGTTTTAGGTTCCCATCCTAAAATTTTTCTTGCTTTAGAAGGATCGCCAATTAAAATATCAACCTCTGTAGGTCGGTAATACTTTTCATCAACTTTGATAACTGTTTTGCCAGTTTCTTTGCAAATGCCCTCTTCTTTTTCATTTATACCATCCCATTGAAGATTCATCCCAACTTCCGCAAAAGCATGCTCGCAAAATTCTCTAACAGTATGTGTTTCTCCTGTAGCTATAACATAATCACCAGGTAATTTGTGCTGAAGGATTTTCCACATAGATTCAACATACTCAGGAGCATAACCCCAATCTCTTTTGGCATCAAGATTGCCAAGATATAAAGTATCGAGTAAACCTAATTTTATTTTGGCAGCTGCCTGTGTAATTTTTCTGGTAACAAACGTTTTCCCCCGCCTTGGTGATTCATGGTTAAATAATATTCCGTTGCATGCAAACAGATTATATGCTTCCCTGTAATTTATTGTTACCCAATATGCATAAAGTTTAGCGGCTGCATAAGGACTGCGCGGATAAAATGGTGTATTTTCATTTTGGGGAATTTCCGCAGCTTTGCCGTATAATTCGCTTGTAGATGCCTGATAAAACCTTGTTTTTAAATCGAGCTCTTTTATAGCATCTAGAAATCTCAATGTTCCTACTGCATCAACTTCCGCAGTGTATTCAGGAATATCAAAGGAAACTTTTACATGACTTTGAGCAGCAAGGTTATAAATCTCATTCGGTTTAATTTTATCCAGAAGTCTGTTTAGATTGCTTGAATCCGTCATGTCACCCCAATGCAGAAACAATTTTTTATCTTTAATTTCAGGATTATTATAAAGATGGTCAATCCTTTCGGTAGTAAATACAGAAGAAGGTCTTAAAATCCCATGAACATCATAACCTTTTTCAATCAAAAACTCAGTGAGATATGAACCATCCTGTCCGGTAATTCCTGTAATAAGTGCAGTTTTCATAAATAAGTTAAATAATTAATATTTTACCATTTTCGTATAAATCTTTTTTCAAATCCTATTTTTTTAATTCTAAAAAACAATTTATATTGTATTAATAAATAAAATAATATTCTTTTTAAATAATATAATTTAAATTCACCTTTGAATTTTGAAAAAGATTTCTTTAAAAATTTTAAAGCATCTTTAAATTCACAATCATAAAATTTATAAATTGCAAATCGGTTATAAATTGCTGCAATTCCGGATTGTGCAGCAGCAATAATAGACTTATCATCATAATTTAAATATTGTGAAATTAACTCAATGTTTCTATTTAAAACTTCGCTTACATCACTAAATGATTTAGTAGATAAATTATTCCCATGAATTCTATATCCAAGTAAAACTTCATTTAAATATTTTATTTTATATTTTTCGGTTATTTTTAGCCATAATGCATAATCTTCTGATCTATTCCCGACTTTCTCGTCAAATAATCCACATAATATAAAACTGTTTTTATAGCCTATTAAACTTGAAGCTAAAACAACATTTCTAAACAATAATGTTTTTAAATCTATTTCATTGATATTTAGTTTATCCCCATCACTAACTTTATTTGATTCTCCATCGATAATATTTTTATTTGAACACACGAAATCATATTCATTCAAATATCTTAATTGTAATTCAATTTTTTTAGGATACCAAACATCATCGCCTCCTAATATTGCGATTATTTCACCATTTGCTTTCTTAATACAATCATTTAAATTCTTCCCAATGTTTCCAGTATGGCTTCTAGGTTCAATGTATAAATTAGATTTATTTTTTAAATAAGAATTAATAATGTTTAATGTATTATCATCTGACCCATCGTCTATTATTTGAATTTCAATGTTTCTATATGATTGATTAAATATTGAATCCAAAGTTTCAGCAATATATTTTTCAACATTATACGTTGTTATAACTACAGATACTAAATAATTATTCATATAACAAGGCTCTGAATAAGTGAGATTCAAATGAGAAAATATACAAAATATTTTGTATAATCATAATAGTCATAATAATCTAATCATATGCTTATTGATTGAAAGCAAATATTATTTTTTCACTTTCAATAATTCCAGAAATGCAGATATATCATTTTTTTTAAT
>WBZR01000631.1_pt2 | contig 18369 bp, 15 predicted proteins | sample 5204231 | NCBI WGS metagenome assembly WBZR01 (sample SAMN12412403, study PRJNA552823) | activated sludge metagenome | isolation source: activated sludge from anammox sidestream of wastewater treatment plant... | place: USA: Virginia | collected 2017-08 | reverse complement strand
ATTCAGCGGCGATGATCATCGGCGTCAGAACTCTGCTCGATACGCTGGCCGAGAAATGGAATGTCAACATCGCGGGCATTGAAGACCGCCGCTACGCTTATCGCGCTCCCGCCCAGCGAGGAGGCGGACTTGGTGGGCTGATCTGCCTGCTTGTCGGGGTTGTCATCTTCCTCCTGTTCATCTCCGCCATCTCCAAATCGGGTCGCGGGGGCAAAGGCGGGGGCAGAGGCGGCGGAGCAGGCAATCTCTGGTGGCTTTATCCGATCATTTTCAATCGCGGCGGCGGCGGCTTCGGCGGCGGTTCGTGGGGAAATACCGGCGGCTGGGGCGATAGTGGCGGCGGCGGCGGGAGCGATTGGGGCGGTTTTGGAGGCGGCGCCAGCGGCGGAGGCGGCGCCAGCGATAGTTGGTGAGTTTGAGCATCGGGAGTCGGGTTTATGGATTATCAATTCAATGAACTGGTCACTCATTTACAATCGGCGCAGGGCGATAATCTGGTGTCGGTCATCGTTCACGGCTCGGCGATTGCCGCGCCCGGCAATCCGAAAAGATCGGACTACCAGACGCTGATCGTCACGCGCAGCCTGACGGCGAATGATCTGCGGCGGCTGCGCCCGGTTATCAGGTGGTGGACCGGAGCGGGCTATGAGATGCCGGTGTTTTTCACTGTGGAAGAGTTCGACAATTCGCTCGATGTATTTCCGATCGAATTCCGGCAAATGAAACGCGCCTACCGTGTGCTTTATGGCCAGGATTTGCTTGCCAACCGCGAGGCGTCGAAAGAGCATTTGCGCTGGCAGACCGAACTTGAGTTGCGTGGAAAGTTGTTGCGGCTGCGCTCACTGGCGCTGCCCGCGAGCGAATCAACGCGCGATCTGGTAAATCTGATGACCGAAAGCGTAGTGAGTTTCGTCAGGTTCCTTCGGCCAATCCCGGAAATGTCGGGCGAAGAGCCGCCGCTTGGAAGACTGGCTACGGCTCGGCGAGTTGGCGAGCTTTTGAACGTGGACACCGCGCCGCTCGTCCGCGTTCTGCAACTGCGCGATGAGCCGCGAGAGTTGATGGAGATCGAAGTTCAAGACCTTTTCGCAAGTTACCTCGATTGCCTGACGCGGGTGATCGAGGCGGTGGACAATTTGTAACCGCTCGGCTTTCCCCACACTGAGTCTTTAAAGAAACGTCAGCAAGCTCGACAAAGCTTGCCCCACAAATTCAAAAGGAGAGAGCAATGGGAAAAACAGCGCTGGTTATTCTGGGAGTGATCCTGCTGTGCGTACTGGTCCTCGGAGGCTGGGCGTTGGGTAGTTACAACAGCCTGGTAAAACTGAGCAACGCCGTAGACACGCAATGGTCGCAGGTCGAGAATCAAATGCAGCGTCGCGCCGATCTGATTCCAAATCTCGTCAATACGGTCAAGGGCTACGCCGGGCAGGAGAAGGAAATTTTCACCCGCATCGCCGAAGCGCGGTCGCGGCTGCTTTCGGCCACGACGCCGGAACAGAAGATTGAAGCCGACGGTCAACTGACCCAGGCGCTGCGCGATGGAGGATTGCTGGGCACTGGCGGACGATTCCTCTCCATCACCGAGCAGTACCCAGAATTGAAATCCAACCAAAACTTCATGAGCCTGCAGTATGAGCTGGCGGGCGCTGAAAACCGGCTGTCGCAGGAGCGCCGCCTTTATAACCTGGCCGTTCAGGATTACAACAACTCGCGTCAAACGTTCCCAAACGTGCTGGTTGCGGGCCTGATGGGATTTAAGGACAAACCACTCTTCAAAGCCGATGAAGGCGCGAAGCAGGCGCCGAAGGTGGATTTCAGCAAATAGTCTTTTCGGTGAAAACAGAATGGCCACTGACAGCATGCAAGCTTTCCGCGCTATCAGTGGCCTTTCATTTCAGATTGAGTGAATCTTTCAGCCCTGCCTTGCCCCCAAGCATCTCTTCCTATCTGGTTTTGCGCCACCCTTCAGCCAAAGCAAAGCCTCTTCATCAGGCTGATCCGGGTTGATCCAAACTACCTTTCTGATCTCGCCAACGCTGATTGCAGCTTCGATGAACAAAGCTCTCACCGTTTCATCAAGCGCAACAACGATTTCATCCGTCACCAACGCAGCTTCAAGAAGATGAATATCCTTCAGCATCGCCGCCCCCGCTTTCTCGCTTTGCGATGCTTGATATATCTTACCGCGTAAGACTTGATCCTCCGCCGAATCAATCAACGCTGCTTTCTTGCGGGCGAACATTGAAACCAGCCATCGTCTGGCAAAGTTCGATTTGTGTTTATGCCATTCCTTACGAATTTCGGGTGTCAAAACCGCATGGTGGCAGATATCAAGGACGGCCTTGAGGAAATCGCGGCAGTTTTTCGAGGTGGGGAATACAGCGTCTTCTCCGCCTGAGGAGCGGGCGACAGACGCGTCTATCACAAGACGCCGAGAGTTTTTTATCGTCATTGTCAGTGAACCTGCTGTCGCGCTTCCGCCGCATCAAGGTAGCGGCCCTCCGCCGCCAATTCCACTTCCGCAAAATCTTCCGGCCAGTCTCCAAAAGCGCCTGCTTCATCCAAATCGGCGCTGCGCACCGTCGTGAGTCCGTCTTCGCCTCGCGTAAACCAGTGTAGCTTGACCAATTCTGGCGGCAGTTCGCCTTCTGCAACTAGCGTTTGAATGCCTAAAAGCAAGAGCGAGCTATGCGTTTCGGCGACAACGCGCACACCACGCTTAACGGCATCAGCCAAGACCCGCGCCATTGCAGTTTGTGCACGCGGGTGTAGATGGATCTCTGGCTGTTCAAGATAAACCAATTGCCCTGGCTTCGCTGTATGAAGAGCAACCAACACTGGCAAAGTCTGCGAAACTCCGACACCGACGTCAGCGATGTTTATCAGGTCGCGTGAGCCATCTCGACCTGCGCTGGGACGACGCCCCACCTGGAGTTCAACTTGAGTATCATTGATACGCTTCGCGGCAACTTTCCAAGTAAGGCCAAGCCTCTCGAGATCTGAACTCAACTGAGCAATCTTGTCTTCCTTCTTTTCACTTTGCCATCGCGCGATAATGCTTGCAGTATAATTTTCAAAAGTACCAGGGAAGGATGCGCCTACCGCCGTTACTGGATAGGCTCTTTCTGGGTTCCCTCTCAAACCTGGCAGGTGGAGAATCTCACGTATGAAAGGAGAAAAGTACTCACTCACGGGTAGAAATCCAGAAAGAGAAAGAACCGTAAATGGGGGTGGCGCTCCAGGACTAATCTCAACCCCCAAATAACAACGCTCCCGACCAACCATCAACAGCGGGGCAGCCGATGATTTCGCAAATCCGTTTGCTTGTTTCCCAAGCTCCGTCTTCATCCATTCTCTAATATACTCAGGCAAGAGAGAAACTATATCCTCTTCGGACATACCTGGACGCAGGTGAATTGGCGCTTCCCGCTCACTATCCTTGTACACCACTTGTTGAACATCAAATCCACCTTGCGGTTGCTTGCCAAAACCTATTTTTATGGAAGCGTCTACCTGTCCCATGACATCCACCATCTGTCCCTCATCATCATCAGCAGCAATATCATGACAGCAAGTAACTTCAATGCCGACAAAAAAGCTCTGTGCTCGTTTTCCCTTACCGACCCCCGATAACAGTTGATCAAATGAAGTGAATTTGACGTTCGGCCCGCTGAGCAAAAGCGCTCCAGGGTCATATGTTGCATCAAGAGTCTGTTTCAGAAGCAAGAGCGGTTGAACAATGCTCGATTTACCAGAGCTGTTGGCACCGGCTAAGAGGGTTAGAGGGCGAATTTCAACGGATTGCTCTCGGCTGATGGATTTGTAGCCAGAGACTGTGATCCGCTTAATTCCCTCCTGACTCTGCAGCGAAAATGGATGTTGTTTAGACTTCCTCTTTTTCATTGCCAAACCTACTCATATGTTAGAGCTAAGTCGTTAATCTCCGGTAAATCCCCGGCAACCGTTCCGGCAAACTCATCACGTCATCAATGATCGTGTACCCGATCTCGCCGTACAAATCCTTCAACTCGGCTTCAGACTCGCGGTCAATCGTGATGCAGAATGGCGTGATGCCGGCGATCTTGGTTTGGCGCAGGGCCATCTTGGTATCTTCGCGGGCGTAGCGCGAATCGCCGTAATCGTGGTCGTAGGGGCGTCCATCCGAAAGCACGATCAGCAGCTTCGTGCGGGCGTCCTGTCGTTCAAGCTCCGACGCCGCGTGGCGGATGGCCGCGCCGAGGCGAGTGTTGTTGTGGTAGGTGATGCCGCCGATTCGCTTTTCGACTTCGGCTGAATACTTCTCGCCGAATCGTTTGATCGAGAAATATTTGACGTTGCGGCGGCCTTCGCTGGTGAAGCCGGAGATCGAATAAGCGTCGCCGACGGCTTCCAGAGCTTCGCTCATCAAGACCAGGCCCTGCTTTTCGATGTCTATGATCTTCTGCCCGGGTCGCGTGTACGGCTGATTCGGATGCCGCGTGATCGTGCGCGCCGTGGACGAAGACATATCGAGCAGGAACGACACCGCCACGTCGCGTTCGCGGCGGATGCGGCGAATGTAGAGACGGTCGGACGGACGGCCCGTAGTCTTTTTATCCACGTGGTGGTCAATCACCGCCTGCAGATCGAAATCTTCGCCATCGAGTTCGCCTTTGATCTTGCGCAGCGATTCGGGCTTGAGCATCTGGAATTGATGCCGAATTGACGAAATCACGCCCGAATATCTGGCCCGCACCTGTTCGACGAAATCGCGGTGGCCGCGCCGATTTTCGCGCTGGATCACGCGGCACCATTTGGCGCGATGATCGCCGAGTTCGCGATCCCATTCGTCGTAAAAGAAAACCTCGTCGCCTTCCTGCAACTCCTGCTCGCTCGATTCGGCGTTCATCAATTCGTTGAGCAGGTCGGAATCGGTCGGCAGAGTCTCTTCGACCTGCTGCGACCACTGGTTGAACAGTTCGGGGCGGCGCTGAGTCTGCGCGGGTTGCTGTTGCTGATCGTTGTCGCCGCTCTCGTTGTCCTGCTGATCCTTTTCGCTCTCCTGTTCTTCCTGGTTGGTTTCGTTTTCGGACTCTTGCTGGTTGCGGCGTTGGTTGAGCAGTTCGTAAACGCGGAAGGTGGCGATCAGCGTGTCGGCGACCGTCGCGTCGTCGCGGCGCAGGTATTCGGCGACGATGCGCTCGAACTGGAAGATGATTTCGCCGTAAGCGCGCCGGGCCGTTTCGTCAATCACGCCGCCGCAGAGCGTGATCTGAAATAGCATCTCATAAACAGCCTGTTCGACGGTCAGCTCGGAGATCGGCGGGCGATGCTCGATCAAACGAGATCGAATGAAATCGAGGTCGCGTCTGATGCCGCGATAGGCTGAGCGCAGCCGCCAGTCAATCCGCCCGTTTTCGAGCGTCGTGAAAATGCGCGCGGCAAGCGTCTGATTGGGAAAACGCGAGAGGACGATCTTGTAATCAGCGGCTTCGATGTGAATCGGTTCCAACTCCGGCCTCGCGCTCAATCCGAGATGTTCGATGTTGGAGTATTGGACGTATTCAGGATTTTCCAAATCTTCAGCCTGCCGGTGTCGCTCCTGCTCGGTGAAGTAGGAATCAATCTGATGCAGGGCGGCGCGGATGTCAGGCGCGCCCATCACGCGCGTGCCGAATTCGACCTGGCCAGAAGCGTGCGCGGCCAGAGCTTTGTAAAGTTTGAAATCTTCTTCAGGCGAACCGAATTCGGCGACGACCGACGGCAGTTGGATCGTGTGGCCGTCGCTGATCTTCGATTCTTCGGGGATGGAGCCGAGCGGCGCGATGACCATCTCGCGCCCGGTCAGACCTTCGACGTAAAGCCGCAGAAGGTGCGCCACCGATTCGAGCGCGACGCCTTCGTGCGCGCCTCGTAAGGATTCCTGGCTTGATTTCGATTCGAGCGCGTAATAGGCCTGAGCTTTGCGCCGGTCTTCGCGATGCAGACTCGCGCCTTCGCGCGCCCACGATTGAAACTGATCGAGCGTTGCTGCGGCCAACGCGCGCGGGCTGCTTTTGAAGCATTCGAGCGCGACGTAGACGTTGTATCCGGCCAGTTCCTCGACGACATCCAGCACGGCATTGACGCGTTCGCCCGCGCGCCTGCGTTGTGTGATTGACAGCGTAGCCAGAACTTTAGGCGTCAGTTTCAGAAAATCATAGACAATCGCGTTGCCTTCGTCGGCGACTTTGCGCGTGACGCGATTCCATTTATCAAAGCTCGACGCGCCGCCGATTTCGATCACCGAACGCGCCGAACGGAAATACTGCAAAGCCGTCGCGCCGCCGCGTTCGAGGAAGCCGCTGGTCTGTTTGCACAACTCGACGATCTCAGCCGGGTTTTGAATGAAATCCAAACCTTCGCCGACCGCCGACAAAAACTCCGCCGCCGTCGCGCCGGTGCGCTGGGCGAAGCTTTCGGCCAGATTCAACGCGGCTTCGACCGGAGATTCAATCGAGCGGGCATCGAAATTCCGCAGCGAGTTGAGAGCCTGAGGAGCGGCGGTTAAAACTTCAGTGCTGTGTTTGACCGAACGGTGAGCGACTTCAACGGCAATTTTGAACAGGCGCGAGGCGAAGCGCTCTTCGCCCAACGCTGCGACCGTGCGAGGCGCGTTGCGGAAAGTGGCCAGAGCGGCGGCGGGTGAAAGCACGATCTGTTTCGAGCAGAGCGCGATCAGCAAAGGCCGCAGGCTTTCAGGCAACGCCGCTAGAATCTCGTTCGAGTAGCGGAAGAAATCGCCCGCCTCTTCGGCGCTGTTGAGCGCGACCTTGCGCCCCATCTCGGCCCACGCGCGCAGATCGCCGTTGTCAACCAGGTTCGAGACTTCCTGGACAGACTTGAAAAAATCCATCGCTACTTTTGGCGACACGCTGACCAGCGAGGCGCCGATGTCCACCGTCACCCAGCCGCGCTCGTTTGGCTTCAAGCCCATCTTCATCGCCAGAGCCTCGACGGTGTTGCGCGTCAAGCCTCTCAGCAGCGATCCGGTCAATCCTTTGCGTTCGTCAGACATAACTTCGGTAAAACAGAACCACGAAGAACACGAAGGCGACGAAGTTCTACTACATTTCTTCGTGATCTTCGTGTCCTTCGTGGTCGGTCTATTTTCAAATCACGGTCGTCACGATCTCTCGAATGCTGCGCTGCAATTCGGGATCGTCGGTAATGGGGCTGGCGATGGCGACTTCGCAGGCGGTCACCGGATCAACTCCGCGCGCGATCAATTGCCCGGCGTAAACCAGCAGGCGCGTCGAAACGCCTTCCTCCAGTCCATGCCCTTTCAGGTTGCGCACCTTCTCGCCGATCTTGACCAGATCGCGCGCCGTAGGCTCGTTGACGCCGCCTTCGTGCGCGACGATCCGCATTTCGGCCTCGGCTGGCGGATAATCGAATTCGAGAGAGAGGAACCGCTGGCGCGTGGACTGCTTCAAATCTTTCAGCACGCTTTGATAACCGGGGTTGTAAGAGATGACGAGCATGAAATCGTCCGGCGCGCTGAGCAACTGGCCCAGCTTTTCAACCGGCAGGATGCGCCGGTCGTCCGTCAGCGGGTGGATCAAAACGATGGTGTCTTTGCGCGCTTCGACGACTTCGTCCAGGTAACAGATAGCGCCGTGACGGACGGCTGTGGTCAGCGGTCCGTCGTGCCAGACCGTGTCGTCGCCTTCGAGCAAATAACGCCCGACCAGATCGGTCGCCGACAGATCTTCGTGACAGGCGACGGTGATCAGCGGGCGGCCCATCCGGTAAGCCATCGCTTCGACAAAGCGTGTCTTGCCGCATCCCGTCGGCCCTTTCAACATGACGGGTAGTTTGGCTTTGTAAGCGGTTTCAAAGAGCGCGACCTCGTCTTTTATATTCAGATAATAAGGTTCGCGAGTGACTCGATACTTTTCGATTGATTGTTCTCTTGCGATAACTGCGTCAGTGATGTTTGCCATTGTCTTTTTAAGTTAATCCCTGCGATGAGATTCAGACCGTGTTAGAATCGGCCTTACATCTTAACACTGGTAATCGGATTTTGTCAGTTGCTTGCAAATATGATCGCAGTCGCAATGAGTGGCGGAGTGGATAGTTCGACCGCCGCCGCGTTACTCAAAAATCAGGGGCACGATCTGGTCGGCTTTTCGATGCAGCTTTGGAATCAGCGGCGCATCAACGTCGGGCCGGACGGCGAACCTCTGCCTTCGCGCTGCTGTTCGCTCGACGATCTTTACGACGCGCGCACGGTGGCTGTGAAACTCGGCTTTCCGTTCTACGTCGTCAATCTCGAAGATGAATTCGAGCGCGATGTCGTGCGCCCGTTCGTGACCAAATATCTAAACGGCCTGACGCCCAGCCCGTGCGTCGCGTGCAATTCGTTTTTGAAATTCGACAAGCTGGTTGAGCTTGCCAGGACCGCCGACGCCGAGAAAGTCGCCACCGGCCATTACGCCCGCGTCAAATTTGACGAAGATCGCGGTCGCTGGCTGCTGCTGCGCGCAGTCAATCGCGCGAAAGATCAATCTTATTTTCTGTTCGAGCTGACGCAGGAGCAGTTGAGCTACGCCATGTTCCCGCTTGGCGAAATGACCAAAGAGGAAGTGCGCGCGATTGCGGCTGAAGCCGGTCTGCCGACGGCGCACAAGCCCGAAAGCCAGGAGATTTGCTTCATTCCCGATGGCAATTACGCGCGCTTCATCGAACGCTATCTGGAAGAGGACAGGGAGACGCGCGCGAGCGCAAACGACCTGCCATTGTTGAATCAATCGCCGGTTCAGATTGGCGAACTCGATGCGGCGAAGCTGACGCCGGGCGAAATCGTCACGACCGCCGGCGAAGTGATCGGCCAACATCAGGGCATTCACCGTTACACCGTCGGCCAGCGGCGCGGAATCGGCATCTCCGCGCCTGAGCCGATCTACGTCGTGCAGGTGGACGCGAAGAATAATCGCGTAGTCGTCGGATCGAGCGACGACCTGTTGAAGCGAGAGATGACGGTCGAGCGAGTGAACTGGATCGCGGTTGAAGATTTGACCGAGCCGATTCGCGTCGCGGTTAAAATCCGTTCGCGCGCGGAAGAGGCTCAGGCCGTTGTGTCTAAGCGCGAAGACGACTCGGTGATTGTGACATTCGATGAGGCCCAGCGCGCGGTCACGCCGGGGCAGGCGGCGGTGTTCTATGATGGCGATCTGGTTGTTGGCGGCGGGTGGATTGCCTAAAAGTTCGCCGTCGTCGAAACCTGACCTGCAACGAACCGGAAGTTTTTGGGGATCATCTACCGGCCGCTGAAGAACAACTGGGTCTTCGATGACTTCCCCAATTTTGTCCTCGCCGAGGGCTGAAAATTAGCCTCGGAGTAGACAACTCATCGCAGGAGACCACAATGAGCGCCGGTCTACGCGGACTAGCGTCATTAACTCCCGACAGCAAAACCTCTGGCAAATTCAAAAGATCATTTGAAAGCGAGGCGGTGGTCAATGATTCTGACTATCTCTGGGGACAGACCACATTTCGCGGAACTAGAACACTTGCCTCTACGCTGTTCGAGTATCTGACGGAAGGAAAAACGATAGATGATTTTATCGCGGATTTCCCCACTGACCGCGAGAAAGTCGTTCGGTTGTTGATGGAGATCAGGGAGTCGTTGACCCCGTTCTCGACGCCGTTCAAACAAGCGAATTCACAACATTGGCGAGCCTCAATTGCTGAAGGGCTTATGATGATCGGATGGCTATTGGCAAATACAAAGGGCGGCCAATTGGCCGCCCTGAGATTTAATCGGTTAAGATTGCATAGCGCGTACGGGACTCGAACCCGTGCTCTCCGCCTTGAGAGGGCGGCGTGTTAACCAGTTACACCAACGCGCCAGATGATTTCCGTTTGCCTCAAAAAGCTGGCGAGTGTATATCACGCCGCTGAGCCGCTTTTCAAGCGCCCGGCAAACGCCTCATAAAATTTCAGGAGAATGAAAGGGAAGTAATCACGATGTCTTCATCGCTTGCGAATGAAATCAAACAACGGCTGATCGCGCTCGCGCGCGACAGCTTCAACGTTGATCTTGACGACGTTGTTTCGGAAATCCCGCCCAAGACCGAACTCGGCGACCTGGCTTTTCCCATCGCGTTCGATCTGGCAAAACGCGTCAAGGCCGCGACCGGCGAAAAGAAAAATCCACGCGAACTGGCGACAAAGCTGGCCAAAGGCTTGACCGCGATGCCCGGCGTCGCGCGCGCCGAGGTCGCTGGCGCGGGCTATCTGAACGTGTTCCTCGACCGCGCCCAAATCTTCTCGCAACTCATCAACGAACCGCCAAGCGCCAATCACCAACCACCAACCACCAAACTGATCGTCGAACACACCTCGATCAATCCGAACAAGGCCGCGCACATCGGCCACGTTCGTAACGCCGTGCTGGGCGACACGACGGCGCGAATCCTGCGCGCGACGGGCGAAAACGTCGAAGTCCACAACTACATTGACAACACCGGCGTGCAGGTGGCCGATGTGGTCGTGGGCTTTCTCAATCTTGAAAACAAGTCGCTCGACGAGATCAGAGCTTTGGCCGAACGGCCCGTCACGAAGCGCGAAGACAGCTTCGATTACTACTGCTGGGATTTGTATTCGCGTGTCGGCGCCTGGTACGAAGAAGACAAATCGCGGGTCGAAATCCGTGCGAAGACGCTTCACGACATCGAAGAGGGCGGCAACCGTACCGCCAAAGCCGCCGAATACATCTCATCGAAAATCGTTGATCTTCATCTGGACACGATGGCGCGCCTGGACATCAGCTACGACTTGCTGGCTTGCGAGAAAGAGATTCTGCACCTGCATTTCTGGGCGCACGCTTTTGAGAAGCTGAAAGCTTCGGGCGCAATCGTCTTCGAGACCGAAGGCCGCAGCAAAGGCTGCTGGGTGATGAAAGCGGAAGAGAGAGCGGGAGAGGGGGAGAGCGGGAGCGAAGGAGAATACGATCCTGACAAGATCATCGTGCGGTCGAATGGGACGGTGACTTACACGGGCAAGGACATTGCTTATCACCTCTGGAAGCTGGGCAAGCTTGGGCTGGATTTTCACTATCGGCCTTTGCGCCACGATCATCGCGGGCGCGAAGTCTGGATCACGACCAGCAACGAAAGCGAGGCAGCCAGCCAGCATCCGTCCTTCGGCGCCGGAACCGCGTTTTTGAACGTGATTGATGTCGGCCAATCGTACCCGCAGGCCAACGTCAAAAAAGGCGTGATGATGATTGATCACGACGAACGCGTCGCGCGCAGCGCTCATCTGGCTTACGAAAAAGTCACGCTGACGCCTGCCGCCGCGAAAGAGCTTGGCGTGGAGCTTTCCGAAGCGGACGCCGGGCGCCAGCAGATCGGAATGTCAGGTCGCAAGGGCCTGGGCGTCAAAGCCGACGACCTGATTGATCGGCTGGAAGCGGATGCGCTCAGGGAAGTCCAGTCGCGCCACTCGGACATCAGCGAAGCTCAGCAGAAAAAGATCGCGCATCAGATCGCGGTCGCCGCGCTGCGTTACTTCCTGCTCAAATACACGCGCACCTCGATCATCGCCTTCGATTTTGAAGAGGCGCTGAAGTTCAGAGGCGAGACCGGGCCGTACCTGCAATACTCCGTCCGCCGATTGAGCAACATCTTCAGCGAGCTTGGGCGTTCGGCGGAAGATGTGCGCGGCGATTTCAAACAACTCTCCGCCGAAGAAATCGCCAGTTATTTTTCGGGCGAAGCGGGCGATTACCTCTGGTCGCTGGTCTATTTCGCCTCGCGGCTGGATGATCTGGTTCAACTGGCGGCGAACGCATTCGAGCCTACGCACGTGGCGAAATACGCCTTCCAACTGGCCGACCAATTCAACGCGTTTTATCAAGACAAGCGATTTCACATCCTGAAAGAGTCCGACGCGAAGCGAAAGACTGTGTTGTTGATGGCGGCGGATGTCGTGCGGCGGAAGCTGGAGCAGGCGCTGGCGCTGTTGGGCATCGAGACGCCGGAGAAGATGTAGTTACTTAGCTACGTTTGCTATCATTCAATCGCTATGGATTACACGAAGATCATCACAATTGAACCGGACAAACGCAGCGGCAAACCCTGCATTCGCGGTCTGCGAATCACGGTGACGGATGTGCTGGAATATCTGGCTGGCGGAATGACGCCGGAAGAGATTGTGAATGAGTTCCCCGATCTGACGCTTGAAGACATTCGCGCTTGTCTGGCGTTTACGTCAGACCTTGAGCGTGAGGCAGCGAGCAGCTTTACTTCGGACGTTGAACTGCTCACGAAGAACCCTGAGTTTTTAACTTTTCTGGATTCCTGCAAAAACGAGACGGCGACATTGTCGCTGGATGAAGTGGAAAAGAGACTGCGCTAATGCTCATCGTAATGACGCCCGACGCGACCGATACCGACATCAGGCGCGTCGTCGAAACAATCGAATCGCTCGGATTTAAAGCTCACCCGATGCCCGGCGCGAACCGCACGGCGATTGGATTGACCGGCAATCAGGGCGCGGTTGATCCGGCTCCGTTCGCCGAACTGCCCGGCGTGGCTGAATGCGTGCGCGTGACGAAGCCTTACAAGCTGGTAGGGCGCGATCTGAAACACGACAAGACGATCATCAGAGTCGGCGAAGCTGAAATCGGCGGCGATGATTTGGCGATGATCGCGGGCGTTTGCGCCGTCGAATCGCGCGAACAGACTTTTCTGACCGCCGAAGTCGTGGCCGGGATGGGTTGCAAATGGTTTCGCGGCGGCGCGTTCAAACCGCGCACTTCGCCTTACGCTTTTCAGGGCCTGGCCGAAGAAGGGTTGAAGATTCTCTCCGATGTGCGCGACGAGTTCGGGTTGCGAATTGTCACAGAAGCCGTTGATGAACCGGCGCTCGATCTGACTGAAAAGTACGCCGACGTGATTCAGATCGGCACGCGGAATATGCAGAACTTCAGTCTGCTGCGACGCGCGGGGCAGGCTCGCAAACCGATCCTGTTGAAACGTGGGATGTCTTCGACGCTCGAAGAGTTTTTGCTGGCGGCGGAATACATCATGTCGGAAGGCAATTATCAGGTGATTTTGTGCGAGCGCGGCGTGCGGACGTTCGGAAGTCATTCGCGTTTCACGCCCGATTTGTCAGTGATCCCGGCGGCGCAGCGGCTGTCGCACCTGCCGATCATCTTCGATCCCAGCCACAGCACCGGCAATCGCGAGACAGTGATTCCGATGGCTCGCGCGGCGGTCGCCGTCGGCGCTGACGGATTGCTGGTTGACATTCATCCTTATCCCGAACGCGCGTTGTGCGACGGGCCGCAGGCGCTGCTGTTCGATATGTTCCGCGACCTGGTGGCGCAGGCGCGCGCGATTGCCGAGATAGTCAAACAGCATTCCGAAGCACACAACATCTATTCGACAGTGAAATAAACTCGGCGGGAAGTAGTGGCCTTCGTCAGGCGATCAATCAGCAGAAGGCGCAATTCATAAGGCCCCGGATTGAATCCTTGCAGAGAGATGCGCGCCACGTAGGGGATTCGTTGTAGATCTGCGTTCTGCGGCGCAGCCATTTTGGCGAGCGGCGAGGCGTAGACCAGTTTGCTGCCTGCGTAGACCTGCGATTGGATCACGAGATCAACGCCGTTCTTCTCGACCTTCGCGTTGTAAGCGAAGACCATGAAATCAACCGCGCCTCCGGTTTTGAAACGGCGCGTCGCCGATGACGGTTGCGGGGTGTAGTTGTGTTGAGCGAGTTGCAAATCCGACTGCTCCTGTTTGCCCGCCGAGAGCAGGACGCCGCTCAACGTCAGTTGTTTTTTGCCGATGTCGGGGACTTCGACCCATTTCGACGCGCTGCCCAGCCGCGACGTGCTTTCCTCTCTGACTGCGACGCGAGCCTGATAGAAGCCGGGTTTAAGCCTGGTCAGCCGGCGATAGCTAAGGCCGTGTTTGAGCGCGGTTTCGAGCCTCTCCGGTCTGACGTTGACGCTGACGCGTTCGACGAAACTGGCCGCCGCTTTGCCTTTTTCGTCGAAAAGCGCCACCAGCATGTCCAGCGCGGTCTGGTGAATCCCGTTCACCTGTCGCAGCGTCAACTGAGAAGCGTCAACGTGTATGTTGAGGAGCGCGCCCGATCCTCCGTCGGGAACATCCAGAAAATCCACCGCCATCTCGACGGGAATCCCGCGAAGCGGAAAGAGCGATCCGAGGCCGCCGCGAATCTCCTTCTCCTTTTCGAGCTTCTCCTGCTGCGCAATCTTTTCGGGAGATTTCTCTTTGCGTTTGTCTGAATTCTTCTCCGCCAGATTGTCGTTCTTCTCGGCCTTCTCGATCGGGGCGAAGTAGCCTTTGCGCGTTCGGACTTTCAATTCGGGGCGGTCAGCAATCTTCACTTCGATTTTGTGGAAGCGTCCGTCGCGGCGAGACACCAGCGGTTCGTAAGCCAGCACGTAATAGACCTCGTTGGCGTCGAGCACGCGCTGAAGCCCCAGATTGAGGTCGTTGCTGTTGTGGAACAGAATCCCGCCCGTGTCGGCGGCCAGCGCGTTCAATCCGTCGAGTTTGGCCTGGACGGCGCCCATCTCGATTCGGGCGCGGATGCCGGGATTGGCGACGTCAATGGTCGAAGGCTCGCTCGCGTCGCCGCCGGGCACAACGGCCACCAAACCGCGCGCGTCAATCGAGTAGATGACGACTCCCGCGCGCGTGGCCGCGTCGGTGATGCGCCGCATGTCGTAAATATGCGAGGCGCTTTTTCCCCCCAGGAAGAATCCATCCGAGAGCAGTACGAGCACTTTTCGCCCTTGCAGATTGCGCAGGTTGCGGACGACGCTTTCCAGATTGTCCAGCGTGGCTCGCGTGTAATGGGCGTTTTGCGCGACGATCATTCGCGCTTTCGATTGCGCCTGCAACATCGCCCGTTCGCGCGGCGATGTTCCCATACTGGAGTTTGACGCATTCAGCCCCCCGCCTCCGCCTCCCCGCCCTCCACCGGGAGGCGGAGGCGGCGCCGGCGATTCCAATCGCATGATTTCCTGTATCGCAAGTTCCAGGGCGTCGTAATCGCCCAGATCAATCAACTGCGCCTGGTAATCGGAGATTCGCGGAATGTCGGATGAGCTTGTGACCGTGCGGTTTTGTACGTTGAGCCGGTTGATCGCGCGTTCCAGCACATCGCGCTCGTTGGTGAACTGCTGGAACATCCCGATGTTGCCGCTGGTAGTCACAATCGCCACCTGGTCGCCCGGCGCCATCTGGGCGTTGATGAAGCGTTGCAGCGTGCGTTTGGCGTTCATCAAATTCGCAGCTTCGAGATGGAAATCATCAACTGCCATAACGATGTAACGTCCGGCTTGAACTTCGACGGTAGGGGCGGTTGGAGAGGGCTTTCCTGCTGGCTTCTCCTTCTCGACCGCCAGCCATTTTGCAGGTTGCGCCGACGTGCCGATGGCGAAATGCGTGATCTCCTGCTTCTTACCGTCTTCATACAATTCGAAATCTTCGCGCTTCAGATCGCGCACGAGCTTGCCGCTTTTGTCCGTGACGGCAACATCAATCTGAACCAGTTCAGTTTCGAGCCGAAGCAGAGGCTCATTCTGGTTCTTCTGCTCTTTGCCTTTTTGCTCCTGAGCTTTTTGCTCCTGAGAATGAACTGAATAAAATTTCGCCGGGATCAGAATAAAGAGAGTTATTGCCGCCAGCGTGTAAAGGGCGGCGTGAGTGGTAAAATATTTCGGCAATCGGAGAGTCATATTGCATTCTCCTGTTGAAGAAAACCAGAGCGAGTTTACATTCTTAACATCATCGGGCTGGACGGAGTTAATTTGAAGCCCTCACGAGTTGTTTCAGCAAGTCTTGATGGGCTTTCCCGGAACTTTTTACAACAGGTGGCTGTATTCACAATTGCCCCGACAGTAATCATAAAATCTACAATGACCGATAAGGAGTGAGATCACGATGAAACCAATGTATCAAATCACCGCCAAACAATTGATCGTGCTTGCGCTGATCACGGCTGTGTTCGCCGCGAGCGGAGTTTTGGTTTATGACCGGTTCGGTTCGGATCTGCTCGGACGATGGGCGGGTGCGAAGACCGACAAAAACGCCGCTGAAATCGCGGTCAAGGATTTGACCGATCCTTCAGTGGCGACCGATGAAAAGAATAACGAAGAGGTCTATCAGGCGATGAGTCCGGGTGTGGTCAACATCACTTCGACCACGACGGTTCGCGATTGGTTCGAAGCTTATCAAACCCAGGGATCAGGCTCAGGCTCGATCATAGACAAGCAGGGACATATTCTGACCAATTTTCACGTCGTGCAGCGCGCGGATAAACTCGAAGTCACACTGGCCAACAACAACAAATATTCCGCCCGATTGATTGACGCCGATCCCGACAATGATCTTGCCGTGATCAAGATTGACGCGCCGCGTGAAAACCTGACGACGATTCCTTTGGGCGAATCCAAGAGCCTGCGCGTCGGCCAAAAAGTGCTGGCCATCGGTAATCCGTTCGGACTCGACCGCACGCTGACCACCGGCATCGTCTCCGGCCTCGCGCGTCCGATCCGTTCGGAAATGACCGGCAAGCTGATTGAAGGTGTGATTCAAACCGATGCGGCGATTAATCCCGGAAATTCGGGCGGGCCGTTGCTCAATTCGCGCGGCCAGCAGGTCGGCATCAATACGCTGATTTACAGCCCGTCGGGAGGCTCGGTTGGCATCGGCTTTGCGGTTCCGGTTGATACAGCCAGGCGCATCATCTCAGACATCATGCAATACGGACGCGTACGCAAGCCGCGACTCGGCGTCGAATCAATCACCGTGAACGGGCAGTTGGCCAGGGTTCTGGAATTACCAGTGAGCGAGGGCTTGATGATAACCGGCGTTGTGCCCAACTCGGCGGCGGACAAGGCTGGGATCAAGGGCGGCACGGATGAGGTTCAGGTCGGCAGGTATGTGATTCCCATCGGCGGCGACATCATCGTCGGCATTGACGGCCAGAAGATCGGTTCGCGCGACGACATGGACCGCGCGCTCAACAACAAGAACGTCGGTGACCGTGTGCAGGTAGAAGTGATGCGCGGAAGCCGCCGGACGACGCTCACGGTTCAACTGGCCGAGTTGCCGCAATCGGCGCGGCAGCGAATGTGATCCAGGCGCCATCGGTCAGAATTCTGTTGAGGGTTGTAGAGGGAGAGCTGAGGGGAAACACAAAAGCGCAAATCAGACGCGAAAAGCGCGAAGAACTTCCTTCGCGCTTTTCGCGTTTGACTTGCGCTTTGGCGTTTCCTGCGATTATTTCTTTTCAGCCTGTTTGGCTTCGTCCTGTTTCAATTTGAAAGACCTTGCAATCGCGTCGGTGTGGCTGCGCAGCGTGCCCAGGATGTTTCTTCTGCCGGTGAATTGAAGCACGTAAATCGTCTTCTCATCCCCGCGCAGATAATAAACGCGCCCGGTGAAAAGCTGGCCCGCCGTGTTTTTGTAATCATAAGAGAGCAGTGCGCCCGACTTGCCTCCCCCGAGCAGGAATTTTTCCAGAGAGAGTTTGTCGTAACTTGGCGCGAATCGAACGCGCTCCTGCTCGTCTTTCGCCGCGTAATCCATCGGCTCGGCGCCTTCGCCCAATCTGACTTTCAACGCGCCATTCTCGCGCACTTTGTAGACGATGTTGACGTCCTTGCGGCCAAGCCCGTCCGTGTTGACTATGCCCAGCCATCCGGCAGGCAGATTCAACGTGTATTTGCCGTCCGGGTCTTCAAAGACTTCGGTCGCGCTCTGCGCAAACGCGGCGGGAGCAAGCAAGGCCGCGAACAAAACCAGCAGCGAATAAAAACGGTATGAACGAATCACGATGCGTCTTCCTTCCAATTGATTTTTGTGCGCGATGCGGGGTCAACCATCGCGCGGAATTCTTTTCCGCCAAGCGTTTGAACGATAACTTCGCGCTGAATTGCAACCAGACGATCAACGCCTGACGCAGCCGCGTCAATCATCCGGTTCATCAGATCGCGGTCGAAAGGCTCGGTTTCGGCGGTGCCCTGAATTTCAACGAAACGTCCATCGCCCGTCAGCACGACGTTCATATCAACTTCGGCGGCTGAATCTTCGCTGTAATCCAAATCGAGCAGCACGCGTTCTCCGACCACGCCCACGCTGACCGCCGCGACATAATCGCGCAGCGGCGCGCGCGTGATCTTCCCGGCCTCCATCGTTTTGTTCAATGCCAGCGCGAGCGCGACAAAACCGCCGGTGATCGCCGCCGTGCGCGTCCCGCCGTCGGCCTGAATCACGTCGCAATCAATCGTCACCGAGCGTTCGCCCAGCGCGGCCATGTCAACCACCGAACGCAGGCTGCGCCCGATCAGGC
>WBZR01002566.1_pt1 | contig 18372 bp, 18 predicted proteins | sample 5204231 | NCBI WGS metagenome assembly WBZR01 (sample SAMN12412403, study PRJNA552823) | activated sludge metagenome | isolation source: activated sludge from anammox sidestream of wastewater treatment plant... | place: USA: Virginia | collected 2017-08 | reverse complement strand
GGAGATTGCCCGATGCCACCAACACCCCCTAGATCGCGAACACATGCCTTCGGGGTTCGATTTAATATTCCTGTCAAATATCATCCATGGGGAAGATGAGGATAGAAACCGGAGCCTGATTAAGAAGGTCCATAATTCCCTGAATAAAGGCGGACGCATTATCATTAAGGACCATATAATGAATGAAGACCTGACTGAGCCAGCATGCGGCGCCATCTTCAGCATAACGATGCTTCTTACCACCAGTGGAAGAGACTACGGTTACCATGAAATAAGGATGTGGCTGGAAGAAGCAGGGTTTACGGAAATCACGCTTGAAGCGCTCCGGCAACCGATGTCATCATCGCTGGTAACAGGGAGAAAAAACTGAAGAAAAAACTAAGAACTTGAAAAATCAGACCATTTTATCCCTCATTTGATTTTTTCCCATTATTTACGCCCTTACCCTCTTGACAAAATCAAAGAGTTCTATTAAGGTGTTTCCTTACCACTGGAGGGAAGCAAACAATGCTGATGTCGTATCTTCCGGTTTTGATAATTACAGGGTTTGTGTCTGCCCTTGCTGTTACTGTCCTCTTCGTTAATTCAATTGTCAGTCCAAGAAATCCTTTTAAAGGTAAATTACAGCCGTGGGAGTGCGGAATGGAGCCAATCGGGAATGCTTCAACAGGGCACTTCAGGATTCACTTCTTTATCGTAGCGATCCTCTTTATCGTATTTGATGTTGAGACCTTGTTCCTCTTCCCGTGGGCGGTTGTGCTGAGGGATATTGGCGGAATTGCCTTTGTTGAGATGCTTATTTTTGTTGCTGTGCTTGCGGTTGGACTTGTTTATGCCTGGAAGAAAGGTGCACTGGAATGGCAATAAACGAAAACGTCTTATTTACCACTCTGGACAATGTTGTTAACTGGGGCCGCAGGTCTGCGCTATGGCCTATGACTTTCGGTCTTGCATGCTGTGCCATTGAGATGATTGCCGCCGGTTGTTCGCGTTATGACACAGACAGGTTTGGCATAGTGTTCAGGCCGACACCGAGGCAGTCGGATGTAATGATCGTGGCAGGCACGATGACCAAGAAGATGGCCCCGGCAGTGAAGAGGCTGTATGATCAGATGCCTGAGCCAAAATGGGTCATTGCCATGGGCGGGTGCGCCTCAGCAGGAGGACCATTTAATACCTACAGTGTTGTTCAGGGTTCTGACCTTGTAGTCCCTGTAGATATTTACATACCCGGATGTCCGCCGCGCCCGGAGGCCCTTTTATATGGCTTCCTGCAATTACAGGAAAAGATTCGGAGGGAGATGCCGTCTGTTCTTGAAAAGTTCAAGAGTTGAGTATCATGGAAGTGAATGAAATAGAAAAAGAGAAAGTTCTTTCAGAACATCCTGTCCTTGTTCAAAAGGTCAGGAGCAGGTTCGGGAAATCAATAATTGATACCTCATTATTTCGTGGTGAGATAACACACGTAATAGAAACTAAAGATATTGCAGATGTATGCAACTTCCTCAAGTATGACCAGGATTTCCAGTTTAATTTCCTCTCAGACATTATAGGAACTGATTGCCGCCCGCTCAATTCCTGCTTTGAAGTGGTCTATCAGCTCTATTCTATAACACATAAACACCGGATAAGGCTTAAGGTCAGGGTCAAAGAGGGTGAAAGCGTGCCCAGCGTAACCCCTGTCTGGAGGAGTGCGAATTTTGCCGAACGGGAGGCTTATGACCTTGTGGGCATTGTATTTACAGGACACCCTGATCTGAGGCGTATTTATATGGCACCTGACTGGGAAGGGTATCCGTTGAGGAAAGATTATCCGCTTGTTGGATACAAGGATCAATATAACCCGTGCGGAGTTGAGAAGAAGCAATGAGTCAGAAAGTTGAAAAATGGAAGCTCTTGATATAACGGCAAACAATTCAGATTTAACGACACGCGAGATAACACTCAACATGGGGCCTCAGCATCCGTCTACCCATGGTGTTATGCACCTCATCCTCCACATGCAGGGTGAGAAAATTCTAAAGGCAGAACCTGATATCGGGTATATGCACAGGGGGATGGAGAAGATTGCAGAAAACCTTCTCTACGGACAGTTTGTTCCATACACGGACAGGCTTGACTATCTGAGCAGCATGACCAACAACCTTGGATATGTCATGGCAGTGGAAAAGCTGCTCGATCTTGAGATACCTGAGAGGGGCAAATATATCAGGGTCATTGTCTCGGAGCTGTCCCGTATATCGAGTCATCTGCTTGCTGTTGGAGCATGGGGCCTTGATCTTGGTGCGATGACCATGGTCCTTTACGCATTCAGGGAAAGGGAGATGATCCTGGACCTCTTCGAGATGTTATGCGGCGCCAGACTTACCTATAACTATATGAAGGTGGGCGGAGTGCGTGGCGATCTCCCTCCTGGTTTCACAGAGAAGTGCAAAGAGTTTATAAAGGTATTCCCGAAGCGGGTAGACGAATATGAAACCCTTTTGACAGGCAACAGGATATGGCTTCAGAGGAACAAGGGTATCGGAGTATTATCTGCGAAGGATGCTATTGACCTCGGGCTTACCGGACCTTCCCTCCGAGGCTCAGGGGTCAAATGGGATATTCGTAAGGATGAACCATACCTTGTATATGACAGGTTTGATTTTGATGTCCCGGTCGGAACGAATGGTGACTGTTTTGACAGGTACATGTGCAGAGTGGAGGAGATGAGGCAGGCGGCCCGGATAATATCCCAGGCGTTGCAGCAGTTGCCTGACGGTCCGGTCAATGCCAATGCGCCAGATATAGTTTCACCTCCAAGGCAGGACGTGTACAACAATATGGAGGCGCTCATCCACCACTTCAAGATTGTTTCACACGGGTACAAGGCGCCTGTCGGTGAGGTCTATTCATCCATTGAAGCGCCAAAGGGAGAGCTTGGATTCTATATAAAGAGCGACGGGACTGAAAAGCCCTTCAGGGTAAAGATCAGGGCCCCATCCTTTGTGAATTTACAGAGTATAGATCCGATGTCAAGGGGGGCATATTTTGCTGATGTCGTATCAGTGATATCGAGCCTTGATCCTGTTTTTGGTGAAGTAGACAAGTAAGGGGAGAAGATGCTTTCGGAAGCGGCAGTCAATGAGATTAAAGATATAAGAAAGAGATATGCGACGGCGCGTTCGTGCATCATGCCTTGCCTCTATGTTGTCCAGCGTGAATATGGCTACATTACTGAAGAGGGGATGCGTGAGATAGCAAAGATACTTGGCGTCAAACCTATCCTGGTCTTTGAGGTTTCGACATTCTATACGATGTACAACAAGAAGCCGGTAGGGAAGTATCATGTTCAGGTCTGTACCAATATCGCCTGCTCGATTCTCGAAGGTGAACATATCGTTGAAGTTATTTCAAGGAAGCTCGGCATCAGGGTAAAGGAGACGACGCCGGATAAAAAGTTTACTCTTTCAACGGTTGAGTGCCTCGGGTCATGCGGCACAGCGCCGATGATGCAGATCAATGACAAGTATTATGAGAACCTTAATGATGCAAAGGTGGAGGAAATACTGAATAATTTACGGTAGGATGATTTAATATCATGTTTGAACCTGTACTGTTAAAAAATATAAAGACCCCTGATTCGCATAAATTGTCTTCCTATACTGCCAGCGGTGGCTATCAGGCATTAAAGAAGGCCCTTGAGATGACGCCTGATGCCTTAATCCAGATGGTAAAGGATTCAGGTCTGAGGGGAAGGGGCGGCGCAGGTTTTTCAACAGGCCTCAAGTGGAGTTTTATTCCAAAGGACCCTACCCTGCAGAAGTACCTATGCTGTAATGCAGATGAAGGTGAGCCAGGCACATTCAAAGACAGGGCCATCATCGAGTATGACCCGCATCAGTTGGTGGAAGGGATGATCATTGCATCATATGCCATTGGCGCAGATACGTCATATATATATATTCGCGGTGAATTTGCCTTTGGCGCAGACAGGCTGGAAGACGCTGTAAAAGAGGCTTATCAGAAGAATTACCTCGGGAAGAACATCCTCGGAAGCAAGTTTAATCATGATATGTATGTCCACCGTGGCGCAGGGGCCTACATATGCGGTGAGGAGACTGCATTGCTTGAATCCATTGAAGGCCGGCGGGCATTGCCGCGAATCAAGCCTCCGTTTCCTGCGCATGTCGGTCTCTTTGGCAAGCCGACTGTGATAAATAATGTTGAGACGCTTGCATGCATTCCGCATATTGTGAACAAGGGCGCTGCATGGTTTGCGGCTATTGGTCCGGCAAAAAGCCCTGGAACGAAACTTTTTGGAATAAGCGGAAGCGTGAACAAACCAGGGTTGTATGAGCTTCCCATGGGTACGCCGCTGAGAGAGATTATTTTCACTCATGCAGGTGGTATGAAGGATGGAAAGAAATTAAAGGCTGTTGTGCCTGGCGGAGTATCAGCGCCGATGCTTACTGAAAAGGACCTCGATACCCCAATGGATTTTGACTCGCTTGCGGCCAAGGGCACCATGCTTGGCAGCGGAGCGGTTATTGTTATTGATGATAGTATGTGTATAGTAAAGGCTGCCCTTATCACTCACGAGTTCTTCCATCATGAATCATGCGGAAAGTGTACCCCGTGCCGGGAGGGTCTTGACTGGCTTGTAAAGGTTATGAGGCGTATAGAGCATGGTCAGGGCAAAGAGGGTGATATAGAGCTGTTAGAGAAATTGTGCGGCGACATTTTTGGCAGGACGTTCTGTCCCCTTGGTGACGGCGCTGTAATGGCGCTGAGGGGGGCATTCAAAAATTTCACGGAAGAGTTTGATTATCATATAAAGAATAAGAGGTGCATGGTTAATGGCAACCGTTAAGATAAACGGGAAAGAGATAACAGTAGAAGACGGGACTCTGATACTGGATGCTGCAAAGACGGCCGGATTTGAGATCCCCACCATGTGTTATCATGCAAGGCTCAGCAAGCTTGCATCATGCAGGGTGTGCCTTGTGGAGATTGTGGGACAGAAGAAGTTACAGCCTTCCTGTGTAACCCCTGTGATGCATAATATGGAGGTGCTGACAGAATCCCCTGTGGTAAAGTCTGCCAGATCGGCAATGATAGAACTTCTGCTTGCCAATCACCCGCTTGATTGCCCTGTCTGTGACAAGGGCGGCGAGTGTGAACTGCAGGACGTGACATTCAGGTTCGGTCCAAGGCAGAGCCCTTTCAGTGATAAGAAACGCAGGTTTCATGAAGAGGATTACATACTGAGTCCTGTCATAGTCCAGAATATCAACAGGTGCATTCAGTGCAAGAGGTGTGTGCGTATATGCGCAGAGGTGGTTGGGGCCAATGTTATCGGCTCAATCGGACGCGGCGCAGGGACCCAGGAGACGAGCTTTGTGAAGGAATATCTCGATTGCGACCATTGCGGAAATTGCATAGAGGTCTGTCCTGTAGGTTCTCTGATGAGCAGGACATTCAGGTACAAGTCGAGGCCCTGGGATCTTACAGGCGCTGATACCGTCTGCACTTATTGTGGCACGGGATGCCAGCTGACAGTGCAGGCAAGGAAGGGCGAGGTGCTCAGGGTAATCTCAAAACCTGATACAGGAATAAATAACGAGACACTTTGCAGCCGCGGCAGATATGGTTACTCATTTATAAACAGCCATGAGAGGCTTGTCACGCCGTTTGTCAGGGTGGATGGAAAACTCGAGCCTGCCACATGGGATGAGGCCATGGATGTGATAAGGGGAGGACTCAACCAGGCCCTGAAGATGGGAGAGAAGACGGGAGGCATCGCATCAGCGAGGCTTACAAATGAAGAGCTCTATCTCTTCCAGAAGCTGATAAGGGTAGCGTTTAAATCCGGAAATCTCGACGCTGGCAGCAGATGGAACAGCAATACTGTGAGGGAATTCATTGATGCAATGGGATTGAGTAATGGGGGTGTTTCCATTTATGATGCCCTTAAGGCCGACACTTTACTTATAATAGGCTCCGGCATTTCAGAGGAGAACCCGGTAACAGATTACATAATAAGACGCACATCCTCATACAGGAAGTTGAACATAATCATAATATCGGCCCGCGGGGTCAGACTTGACTCTTCTGCGAAGGTGTCATTGAGATGCAAACCCGGCCATGAAGGTGAAACAGTCAGTGCGATTACAGGTATTATGACTGGCCATGGCAAGGTTGTGGCAGACAGGGATATTGCAGGCGCTGCAGAGATTCTGAAGAACTCAAACAGTGTATCAATAGCAGTGGGCACAGATGTGCTCAGAGTCGCATCTCAGTTTGGCTATCTGAGCAGCCTTGAGTCTGCACTTAAAGGGGCTGGCAGGGATGTCAAATTTATTCCCCTTCTCGACAGGGCAAACCAGAGAGGCGCATGGGACATGGGAGTTCACCCTGCATTTCTTCCCGGATATAAAAGCGCAGGCGCTGAAGGAATGGGGTGTGATGGCATTATCCGGTCTGCATTAAAGGGAGAGTTCGGGGCGCTGTATCTGGCCGGTGAAGACCTGGTGTCCGATTTCCCTGATGGACGGGCTGCAAGAGAGGCGCTTGGCAAGGTCAGGTTCCTCATTGTTTCGGACATGTTCATGACGGAAACAGCAAAGATGGCAAACGTAGTTCTTCCATCTGCAAGCTTCGCTGAGAAGGAAGGGACATTTACGAATCAGGAGGGTCGGGTTCAGCGGGTACGCAGGCTTTTTGAGCCTCAGGGTGATGTAAAGGCCGACTGGGAGATTATTTCCGCCATCGGCGAATCCCTCGTCCAGGCATTCGGTGTCAGTTCGGCAGCGGATATTTTCAACGAGATAAGGAAAACAGTGCCTGGATATAATAATATCAGTTTTGAGGGTCTTAACGGAAACGGCGCGGTCCTTCAGTTATCAGGCAGCAGTGGGAAAACAACGGATAAGGCATCGGTAAACATCAGGCAGGCAGCAGGGATGAAACCTGCACCTGTTGACCCTGAATATCCATTTACGCTGATTACCGGAAATTGTCTCTACCACTCCGGCAGGCTTTCAATGAAGGCTGAAAAGCTCAGGGAGATCATGAGTGAAGCCGTTGCCGAGTTAAATCCGGAAGATGCCATATCTCTCGGCATTACAGAAGGTGTAAAGGTCAGGGTCAGGGGGAGATCTCACGAGGCATATCTGACGGCGAAGATAAATCCTGACTCTGCAAAGGGGGTCGTGTTTATCCCTGAGAACTTTACTGATGTCTGTGTGAACATGTTTTTTAATATTGGGGAGGGATTCCCAGGGGTGAAGGTAGAGTTACCGTAGCGCCGGCCTTTATGGTCAGCTAAAGTGAGGGATGAACCTCCACGCTGCGTATGCCCGGCAAAAAGGAGCTTGATATGATAGATCCGAAGTCACTCAGGGAAGTGGATTTTCTGTCAGACCTCAATGATCAGGAACTTGGAGTCCTGGCCACGGTACTGAAAGAGAAGACTTATGCGACAGGGGAGACCGTCTTTAAAGAAGGTGAACAGGGACAGTCCCTGTTCATTATAAGAAAGGGCGAGGTCAAGGCATGCAAGACGACGCCGGAAGGCGACCTCCTCACCCTCATGCTTCATAAAGACGGGGATATATTCGGTGAGATGGCGTTTCTGGATGGCAAACCACGATCAGCGGCAATAGTCGCGATAGCGGATACACAGACCTATATCCTCGACAAGGATGCGTTTGATACGCTGATAGATAATAACCCGAGGCTGATCTACAAGATACTGAGGAACATTGTATTCCATATCCATACGATAGTGAGGGGGATGAACTCAAGGTATCTGGAGATGATTAACTATATGTGGGGGAGAAAAAGATAAGTGACTGAGCTGATTAATATGAATCCAATGCTGGTTACGGTACTGGAAGTTTTGCTGATCTGTGTCAAAGTCGTTGTCGTTTCCCTGATACTGTTCATGCTGCCCCTTCCGCTGACGTATATGGAGAGGAAGGTTGCCGGCCATATACAGGTCAGGCTCGGCCCCTTCCGTACAGGACCTCACGGGATACTTCAGCCGTTTGCAGACATGCTGAAGCTGATCTTCAAGGAGGATATAATCCCTGCAAAGGCCGATCAGTTCCTCTTTAAGATTGCGCCCATTATTGCCATGGTACCTGTCTTTGCAGTTTATGCAACGGTCCCGTTTGGGGAGAGTGTAACGATACCTTTTATCAATAGAGAACTGAATCTCTACATTTCTGACATGAATGTGGGTATTCTGTATGTCCTTGCCATAGCAGGTTTGAGTGTCTACGGGATAATCCTTGGCGGCTGGGCATCAAACAGTAAATACCCGATGCTTGGGGGGCTCAGGTCGTCTGCCCAGATGATCAGCTATGAGCTTGCCCTCAGCTTCGCTGCCGTCGGTGTTGTGATGATGGCTAATTCACTGAGCCTCCTTGACATAGTCAAGGCGCAGTACGGCTGGCACTGGAATATCATCTATCAGCCCGTCGGATTCTTTATCTTCCTCATTGCAGGGATCGCTGAGATTAATCGCATACCCTTTGATATGCCTGAGGATGAGGGCACTCTCGGCGCAGGATTTCACGCTGAATACAGTGCAATGAGATTTGCATTCTTCATGCTGACTGAATATGTGGCCATGGTTACCATTTCGACTCTTGGTGTCATCCTCTTTTTCGGAGGCTGGGATGGACCTTCCTTCCTTCCCGGGATAGTCTGGTTCGTTTTAAAGGTCGTGGCCTTTATATATCTTTTTATGTGGGTAAGGTTTACTTTCCCGAGATACAGGTTTGATCAACTGATGACAATAGGGTGGAAGATATTACTGCCATTGTCAATATTGAATATCCTGATTACAGGGCTGGTGATTATATGAACAACAACGGCAGAGGCAGTACGGGCATTAAAGATTTGCTGAAGAAGGTCTTATTTGTAGACCTCCTGCAGGGGCTTGCCGTAACCTTCGGATATACCTTCAGAAAGACTATTACGATGAGGTACCCGGATGAGGAAACCTGGGTCCCTTATCAGAGATTCAGGGGACTGCATACCTTAAACAGGAACAAGGAAGGCAAAGAGCTTTGCGTAGGTTGCGAACTCTGCGCAAAATCCTGTCCGACACAGTGCATTACTGTCGTCCCCATGGAGGACAAGACAGGAAAAGGGATTGCAGACAGGGTCGCTGCAAGATGGGAGATAAACCTCCTTCGCTGTATGTTCTGCGGACTCTGCGAGGATGCATGTCCAACCGAGGCCTTGAGACTTGGAAGACAGTATGAGCTGGCGGGCAAGACCATGCAGAGGCAGCTTCGCTCGAAGGAGGAACTGCTTGGACCGCAGCCGGTGCCATTTGATTTCGAGGGTGGTGTGATAGCCAGGGCAAGGCTTGAGAGAGACGAAGATGGTGTTGTCGTGAAAGCCGATTTGAGTTCGCAAAAGAGGTGGTGGTAATGGCTGAAATGATCTTCTTTTTTATATTTGCGGCTATTGCAATAGCCTCGGCAGTGGGTGTGGTGACATTGAGGAATCCGGTTCACAGCGTCATGTCTCTCATGGTCTGCTTTCTTCAGATGGCTGCGCTTTTTGTGCTGCTGCGCTCACCATTCCTGGCTGCGGTTCAGGTCTTTGTATATGTAGGAGCCGTGCTTGTCCTCTTCCTGTTTGTAATAATGATGCTTGATATACGTCAGGCAAGTATGACAAGGTTCATCTCAGCCGGGTCATCGTGGATCATAGCCCTCCTTGTCATACTTATTGCAGAGATGGTCTTTATTTTATCTAAAAGCAAATTTGCAGACATGGCAGTAGCAACTGCAGGAAGACTTGATGGTACTGTCAAGGAGATGGGCACTGCGTTGTTTACAAAGTATCTGCTCCCGTTTGAGATTATATCAATGATACTTCTTGTCGCCCTGCTTGGAGCAATAGTGCTGGGAAAGAAGGAGCTGAGGTAGCATGGTCCCTTTGTCATGGTACATAATTCTTAGTTCGGTACTCTTTATAATAGGGACTGCAGGTGTATTGCTCAGGAGGAATATACTCATAGTCCTGATGTCAGTTGAACTGATATTAAACTCGGTGAACATCAACCTTGTGGCATTCTCCTACTATCATCAGGACCTGCGCGGGCAGGTATTTTCCATATTCGTGATAACGGTTGCGGCGGCTGAAGTGGCTGTAGCGCTCGGGATACTGATAGCGCTGGTCAGAAACAGGGCAGCGCTCAATGTTGATGAAATAAGGACAATGAAAGGATGATTAAGTGGAAGTCATAGAGTCAGTACGGCCGCTTTTAGCGCTCTCCGTATCCTTCATAGCGATGTTCGTAGTGCTCGGATTCAATAAGATGCCGAACCAGCGCGATATAACATCTTTTGTTGCGGCTATCCTGAAGTTCCTCGCAGTAATCTCGATGGCTCCGGTCATACTTGCCGGCAATACCATCGAATATTCGCTCTTTACCGTCATGCCAGGCATTGAGTTTAAGTTCAGGGTTGATGCACTCGGCATGGTCTTTGCCACGATCGCATCATTCCTCTGGATACTGGCGTCTGTCTATTCTGTCGGTTATATGCGAAGCAGCAGGGAGCATGCACAGACGAGGTTCTTTGCATGTTTCACGGTAAGCATATTTGCTGCCGTGGGAGGCGCATTCTCGGCCAACCTCTTTACACTCCTCGTTTTTTATGAAGTGCTGAGCCTTGCGACATATCCGCTGGTTTATCACAAGGAGACGCCGGAGTCGTGGGCCGGGAGCAAAAAGTATATAATATATCTTGTAGGCACTTCAAAGACGGCCCTGCTTGCGGCCGTTGTGCTGACATTCTATATTGCCGGCAATCTTGATTTTGCGCCAAAGGGCCTCCTGGCCGGGGCAAATGCCTCACCTCTTCTCCTGACTGTGGTCTATATATGCTTTCTTGTCGGTTTTGCGAAGGCAGCCATCATGCCTTTTCATGCGTGGCTTCCTGCTGCAATGGTTGCGCCTACTCCTGTCAGTGCGCTCCTTCATGCGGTTGCCGTCGTAAAGATGGGCGTCTTCTGTGTGCTGCGTGTAGTATTTCATGTCTTCGGAGTTGATCTCCTGCGTGATCTCAATCTTGGGATTGCGACTGCGTATATCGTGTCCTTTACGATAATATTGTCTTCAATTTATGCCCTGACTCAGGACAACCTCAAACGAAGGCTTGCCTATTCAACGGTGAGTCAGCTCTCCTATGTCGTTCTTGGCGCTGTGCTGCTGACGCCAAGCAGTATGGTAGGTGGCATTGTGCATATCGCCAATCATGCCTTCTCAAAGATTACACTGTTCTTCTGTGCCGGCTCCATTTATTGTGCGGCGCACAAGACAGAGATAAGCCAGCTCTCAGGCATAGGACGTAAGTTGCCCTGGACTATGGCGGCATTCTTCATAGCATCGCTGAGCATGATAGGGGTTCCACCTGCGGCAGGGTTCATAAGCAAGTGGTATCTTGCCATGGGTTCTATAGAGGCGCATGAGGTGCCAATACTTGTTGTGCTCCTTGTGAGTACAGTGCTGAATGCGGCATATTTTCTGCCAATAACATACAAGGCATTTTTTGAAAAAGAGGGGAGCGGGCATCACAAGGAGTGGGATCATGAGCTACACAAGGACAGTCATGGTGATGATCATGGTCACGGGCATGGAGAAGTCAGGGAGATACCGTTTGTTGCAATACCGCTTGTAATTACGGCTGTAATATCCATAATCGTCGGTATTTATCCAGACTATTTCCTTGGGCTCGCAAAGATAGTAGTAAAGTGATTTTCAGGAGATGAAACATGCTTGAAAAGATAATCAACTTTATTGGCGATGAAAAGAATGCAAAGACCAACAGGATACTCCTCTATATAATCCTGGTTATCGTGTTTGCAGCGGATTTCCTTGTTCCGAGGGAGCATGCACATTATATATGGGATAAGATACCTGGCTGGGGTGCTGTCTACGGATTTGTCTCATGCGTCCTTATTATCGTGGTCTCAAAGTTTCTGGGACATCAGGGGAAATTGATGAAGAAAGAGGATTATTATGACTGAGTCGTTCTTTCATCCTTCGATACTCTTTTTAGCCGGTGCCTTTCTGATCCCGTTTTTGTGGGGGAAGGTTCAGAAGGCGTATCTTCTTGTCATTCCTGCCATAACATTTCTTATCTGTATAAATGCATCGGAGGGTACTTATGGCGTATATAACTTCCTTGGTCACGATATAATATTTGCCAAGATTGATAAATTAAGTCTCGTCTTCTCCTATGTCTTTACCATAATGGCATTCATCGGAATGATGTATGGCCTGCATGTTAAAGATGCCGGCCAGCATGTGGCGGCATACTTCTACATAGGAAGCGCCCTGGGAGTGACCTTTGCCGGCGATTACTTTACCCTCTTCATATTCTGGGAGATCATGGCCTTTGCCTCCGCATATCTGGTCTTTGCCCAGAGGGACGACTCCGCTGTAAAGGCTGGTTTCAGGTATATACTTGTGCATATAGCAGGCGGGGTATTCCTCCTCGGCGGCATCATCCTTCATTACGCAGAGACAGGCTCCATCCTGTTCGGACCGATTGAACAGAACGGAAGCGCTGCGTTCTATCTGATTATGATCGGATTTATTCTGAATGCGGCAGTGCCTCCGCTTCATGCATGGCTGGCGGATGCCTATCCTGAGGCAACTGTCACCGGTGCGGTATTCATGTGCGCCTTTACCACAAAGACTGCGGTCTACGTGCTTGTCAGGGCTTTTCCGGGAACTGAATTGCTTGTATGGCTCGGAGTGATAATGGCCCTCTACGGCGTTGTATATGCGGTGCTTGAGAATGACTGCAGGCGGCTTCTTGCATATCATATCGTTAGTCAGGTCGGCTACATGGTGGCCGGTGTAGGAATGGGGACATACATGACCCTCAATGGCTCGGTATCTCATGCCTTCTCCCACATCCTGTATAAGGCCCTCCTCTTCATGGGAGCGGGTGCTGTTATTTATATGACTGGAAGACGGAAACTGACGGAACTCGGCGGTCTCTACAGGACCATGCCGGTTACGCTGACGCTCTACATGATAGGCGGATTTGCTATCTCCGCATTCCCGCTCTTCAGCGGATTTGTGAGTAAGTCCATGGTTGTTGCCGGGGCAGCGGCTGATCACAGGCCGGTTGTAGCGCTGCTGCTGACAATGGCCTCTGCGGGAACGTTCCTGCATACGGGTCTTAAGCTCCCGTACTATATGTTCTTTGGAAAGGATTCCGGTCTCAGACCTAAAGAACCGCCGATGAACATGCTGATTGCAATGGGTATTGCGGCGTTCCTCTGTATAGCCATCGGTGTAGTGCCGGGACAGCTTTACAGAGTGCTCCCATATCCGGTCCACTTTGAACCTTACACCGGAGACCATGTTACCAGTGCGCTTGGCATACTCATGTTTACTGCGCTCGGTTTCTTCCTGCTGCTCAAGAAACTCGACCCTGAGCCCACTATCAGCGCCGATACCGACTGGTTCTACAGAAAGGGCTCGCTGATATTCATGTGGTTTGCAAGAAGGCCTGTCGGCGCATGGGAAGGATTTATAACGGAGATAGCAAATACGGCTATCATGCCGTTTATTTATGCAGTTGCAAGGCTTGGCTTCTGGATTGACAGAAACATTGTAGATAAGGCGGTCAACGGGATAGCCGGCATTATTATGTCCTTCAGCGCCGGTGTCAGACGGATGCAGACTGGCCTGCTGCAGCACTATGCAGTGGGCATGGTTGTCGGGATCATGGTGATCATCTTTATATTTTCAGTGATAGTGAGGGGTTGATGGAATTTCCGGTGCTGAGTATAGTAACATTTCTTCCGCTTTTGGGCGCGATTATCCTGTTGTTTATAAAAAATAACAGTGCTGCCAGGTGGATAGCGCTCTTCTTTACTGTCGTGGATTTCCTCGTCGCAATCCCCATTGTCCTTAACTTTGACCGCACAACGCACAATATGCAGTATGTTGAGCATTATAACTGGATTCCTTCCTGGAATATTACATACTACATGGGGATAGACGGGATCAGTGTCCTGTTTATTTTTCTTTCTGCATTACTTGGCTGGATCTGCGTCCTTGCGTCATGGCGCTCTATAGAACACAAGGTAAAGGAATTCATGATGGCGCTCCTCGTCATGCAGACGGCAATGATCGGCGTCTTCTGCGCCCTTGATTTCTTTCTTTTCTACCTTTTCTGGGAGGCGATGCTCATCCCGATGTATCTGATCATCGGTGTCTGGGGCGGCAAGAACAGGATTTATGCTGCGATCAAGTTTTTCCTCTATACACTGGCAGGGAGTGTGCTTATGCTTATCGGCATTATTGCGCTCTATTTTGCCGGCGGTCAGACGTTTGACATTCTGGAACTGATGAAGCAGAATTACCCGTTTGCATTGCAGTTCTGGGTATTCCTTGCATTCTTTATAGCATTTGCAATAAAGGTCCCGATGTTTCCATTTCACACATGGCTGCCTGATGCCCATGTGGAGGCGCCGACGGCCGGCAGTATTATTCTGGCAGGGGTGCTCCTCAAGATGGGGACGTACGGCCTCATAAGATTTAACCTGACATTATTCGAAGATGCAGCAAGATATTTCACTCCGCTGATACTGGTCATGTCTGTAATTGGCATCATATACGGAGGTTATCTTGCGCTGGCTCAGAGCGACATCAAGAAGCTGATAGCCTATTCGAGTATAAGTCACATGGGTTTTGTGACACTTGGACTATTTGTATATAATACTGCCGGTATTGAAGGGGCGATAATGCAGATGCTCAATCACGGTATCTCGACGGGCGCACTCTTCCTTTGTATCGGCCTTATTTATGAGAGGACGCATACGAGAGAGCTTGCTGACTACGGTGGTCTTGCAAAGGCGGTGCCCGTATATACGACGTTCTTTACGATATTTATCCTTTCGTCACTGGCTATTCCAGGCACGAATTCGTTTATAGGGGAATTTCTGATACTGGCCGGTGCATTCGGGTACAGCAAAGTTGCAGGCGCCCTGTCTATCATAGGCGCTATGCTGGGTGCAGTATATCTGCTAAGCATGTACAAGAAGGTTGCACTCGGAGAGGTGAATCACCGGGGACATATCCATGAGGCTCATGATGTCAACTTAAGAGAGCTTATTGCGATGGTTGCGCTTGCCGTGTTTGTGATCTGGATTGGTGTGAACGCTGCGCCGTTCATGGAGCTGATGCATCCTTCGGTAAATAACCTGCTGGAGCAGCTTAATTCAGCCGGGGCTATGGTTGCGAACGTTAAATAATGTTTTAAAAGGCGGGGACATTCATGAATTTTGATATGAGCAATATAATTTTCAGCATGCCGGAGATAATCGTGCTGGCAGGGGCATGCCTGCTCCTGCTGTTTGACCTCGTCCTGCCTAAAAATCAGAAACATGTTATATCATATCTGTCGCTGGCCGTCGTTATTATTGCCGGCATAGAGACATGGTTTCTGTCCGACAATATTGTGCACATCTTTGACAGGATGTTCCTTTTTGACGGCTATTCCGTATTTTTTAAATATGTGTTCTATATAGCCACGATCCTTGCCATCCTGCTATCTATCAACTACATGAAGATTGAGGGGGGGAGTTACGGAGAATACTATGTCCTGATACTCTTTGCGCTCAGCGGCATGATGATAATGGCCTCGGGCACTGACCTTCTCAGTATCTACGTAGGGCTTGAGCTGATGGCGCTGTCCATATACATACTGACAGGTTTTACACAGCACTACGGAAGGTCCAATGAGGCTGCAATGAAATATGTCATCCTTGGCGCATTCTCGTCAGGGATCCTGTTATACGGAATGTCTCTCATCTATGGCCTGACAGGCACAACTCAGTTGACTGATCTTGCTCTTGCACTGAAAGGGCAGGAGAGCATGGACATGTCGCTGATACTTGCCGTCATATTCCTGGTGGCTGGATTCGGCTTTAAGGTGGCTGCAGTTCCATTCCACATGTGGGCGCCAGATGTCTACGAAGGCGCGCCAACGTCTATTACCGCATTCATGTCAGTCGGTCCGAAGGCTGCCGCATTCGCAGCCATTCTGCGCATATTCATAGAGGCGCTTGGTCCTGTTGCGGCGAGCTGGGAGACGATACTTGCACTTGTCGCTGTAGTTACAATTGCTACCGGGAGCATATTTGCACTGGTTCAGACCAATATAAAAAGGATGCTTGCATACTCAAGTATCGCGCACGCAGGCTATGCACTCCTCGGCATTGTTGCAGGCGGCCGCGACGGCATATCAAGCGTAATGCTTTATATGCTCATCTACACGTTAATGAATATGGGAATATTCGGAACGATCATCATGATGAGGAAAGGGGATTTCCGGGGAGAGAATATCCATGATTATACCGGCCTGTCCAAGACTAACAAATTAGCGGCTTTTCTTATGCTCATATTCCTTTTCTCTTTGGCAGGCATTCCACCCACCGGCGGCTTTGTCGGCAAGTTCTATATTTTCATTGCCCTTGTGCGTCAGGGGCTCATCCCGCTTGCCGTCATTGCCGTTATATTCAGCGCAGTCTCGGCCTACTTCTATATCCGCATAGTGATGTTGATGTACATGAAAGAGCCAACCCGCAGGTTTGACCTTGCAACTACCCCTGCGAATGGTATTGCCATAGCCATAGCTGTTGTTGGCACACTCGTTATAGGAATCCTCCCATCCTGGTTCCTCGAAATGGCCCAGCGGGCGGCGTTTCCTGTTTAGTTGTTCCGGCTGAAGTTTTGTGCAGCGCCATCCCTGCGCAGTACATATGCATGATACAATGTTCTTTACAAAACATATCTGTCATGTTATCTTTTCTGAAACTCTCTGAATTAACTGCAAAATGAAAGGAAGTCATATGATGCATATTCTCAGGCCGGCATTGGCAATCATGTTGTTTCTTGCAATTGGCGTCTTCCCTGAATGGGCTCTTGCAACCAATGGCTATCAATTGATAGGAGTTGGTCAGGTCCAGAAGGGTATGGCAGGTGCAGTTACTGCTGCGCCTCTGGATGCTATGACAGCTATCTCAAACCCTGCTGGAATGGCGCGTATCGGGGAGCGTGCCGATTTCAGTATGGAGGCGTTTATGCCGGTGCGGTCAGTAAACTTCAGCGCTATGGGCGGTGGCAACACGGAAGGTGGCTCAGAGTTATATGGGATCCCTTCAGTCGGTTGGGTGGCAAAGGCTTTTAACCGTGATGATGTCTACTTTGGAGGCGGTATGTTTGCCACATCCGGTCTGGGTGTGGATTATGGCGAAGTGCTGATGATGCCTGGTGCGGCATTGGACATGATGGCGAGCGTTGCTCCAGGGACTCACAGTGATGTTACGTTTGACGGCTATTCCGGGATTCAGTTCTGGAAGATGGCCCCGACAGTGGCGTGGAATGTTAACAATGAACTTACCGTTGGCGCGTCGTTAAATGTTGACTATCAGTCAGTAACTATAAGGGAAAGTCTGCGAAATGTTCCTTTCAATCCGGCAGTCCCAGGAGCCTATAATCAGATGGATGTTAATCTTGACCTTGGGAGGCCTACAAATCAGTTGGGTGCCGGAGCGACATTTGGCCTGCTTTATGACATCAATGAAAAAGTTACTGTAGGATTCTCCTATGCGAGTGAGCAGGTCTTTGGAGACGGAGACTACCGTGTCGGAACCGGTGATGTGCTGAATTATAACGGCGCAATGGGTACTGCCGGCATATATAAACTGGACCTTGATTATCCGCAGCAGGCAGCAGTTGGAATTGCCTTTCATCCTGTCAAGGAGTGGCTGATTGATTTCGATATCAAGTGGCTCAATTGGTCAGGTACTCATGATAAAGTAACTCTGAAAGGCCCTTCAAATTCATTTGATACCAACATGGATAGTGTCGGTGATTCTAACCAGACAAGGCTCGAATTCGGATGGGAAGACCAGTATATCTATGCAATCGGGGCTCAGTATCAGGCGACTGGCAGACTGAACCTGCGTGCTGGGTTTAATTATGCCAGGGCGCCCATTGATGAGGCGGATGTATTCAATAACCTGATATTCCCTGCCTATGTGGAAAGACATGTCACCTGCGGGTTTGACTATCAGCTCGGGGCACACTGGGGCGTTGGCGGTGCATACAAGAAGGCATTCAAAGAGACTGTAACAGGAAAGGGAGATGTGCCTGCCGGCTTCGTTGCAATGACTCCGTTTCCTGCGGATTCCGGCGTAAAGACGTCTCTGGAGGAGGATTCCATCGGCATCCTCATCTCATATCGTTTCCAGTAGACAATAACGGGACACTTCCCATATTTCCTGCTGTTGAAACGGGATGTGTCCCTCATGCGAATCTTAATGCAACATCATTGG
>WBZR01002564.1_pt1 | contig 18373 bp, 16 predicted proteins | sample 5204231 | NCBI WGS metagenome assembly WBZR01 (sample SAMN12412403, study PRJNA552823) | activated sludge metagenome | isolation source: activated sludge from anammox sidestream of wastewater treatment plant... | place: USA: Virginia | collected 2017-08 | reverse complement strand
CCCAATACGGCATTCCGTGTTTTTCCGCGTCCAGCCAAAGGACTGCTACAGACAACAAGTCCTTCGGAATAGCCTCTACAAGTTTCATGCCTGCCCTACCGGATTTTTTTGTTTTCTTTAATCAATCACCTACACATGACGCCAGGGACTGGCTGAGTAGGCCACGAATAATGCTGACCGCCCTGCAGGCCTGAGCGGTAAGTCACTTTCCACCCGTCCATCGTAATTTCTTTAATTTTCAATTATTTAATTGTGACGTCATTTGACAGCCGCCTCGGCGGCCGCCAGCACCACGCAAGCACGACGAACGGAACGAATGTGTGAATTAGTGGTCTGGCGCACACGCCGTCCTTATGACATTCTTTCGGCATGAAATTGAATGACTTGCTCGCCAACGGCGGAAACCCGGCAACGCTCGATGTCGAGCGCTTCCAGACCTGGCTCGCCACCCTGCCCATCGAACGTCCCGGCGTCGCGGCGCAGGCGTTGATGAACGAACTGCTGCGCTTCCGCCATGCCAACAGCCGCACGCGCATCAAACTCTTCGAGGCCTCGCTGGACACGGTGCATAAACTGGTGCGTGAAGTGGAGAAACTGCTGGCGGCCAGCCCCCTGCCCCTCGAGCAGGACATTCAGCTGGTGTTCCTCGCCGCCAATGCCCTGCTCAAATCCCTCGCCGCCTGCTATGCCGGCATCAGCGACGAGATCAACCATAAATGGATCGGCATCGGCCTGGCCAAGCCCCTGCGCCTGGCCACGCTGCGTGCCATGGAGTTCCAGGCGCTGCGGCTCGACCTCGCCTATCGCGTCTATGCGCGCGGCTCCAGGTCGGCCTGGGCCGAACTGCACCGCCTCTACCGGACCGCCCGCAGCGGCGGCTTCGCGACGCAAAAGCCCCATGGCGTGCAGGCCAGCGCCGAGCAGATCTACCTGAACGCGCTGCTGCTCGATTTCGCCGAGCCGACCAAACTCGCCCCGGGGGAACTGGAGCGCGTGCGCTTCTACATCGCGCGCCACGCCCGATTCGCCCAGATCGAGGAAGCGCCCGCCGCCAGGAAAGGCAGCGAGCCCCTCGATGCCTGTTTCCTCATCAAGTCGAAGGATGCGCGCGCCGGCCGTTCGCTGGCACGCGTGGGCAACACGCCGATCGAACAGGGCGACCTGGTCCTGCGCTGCGGCCGGCTGCTCACCAAGCTGCAGGGACAGATCGGCGGCATCGAGAAGGGCATCGAGCCGGCCCGGCTCGGCCTGCCGCTGGCGGCGCGCCAGCCGGGCTATGTGGCGCTGATGCGCAACCTGCATCGCCTGTGGAGCGCGCCGCCGATGCGCCGCTTCAGCCGGCAGAAGTTCAAGCCGCGCGTCGACCTCGTCGTCGGTTTCGATCCGCTATGGACCTACCTCGCCGGCCCGGCCAACCGCCGCCGCACCGACGAGCTGCCGGTGAAGATCGACACCAGCGAATGGGCCATCGGCAACGAAAGCCCGGGCGGCTTCTCGCTGCAGTATCTCGCCGGCAACGCCGCACCGGTGCGCGTCGGCGAAGTCGTCGGCCTGCGCCCGCGCGACCAGAGCGTGGTGCACATCTGCCTGACGCGGCGCGTCGTCACCGGCGACCTGCAGAGCCTGGAGCTGGGCCTGCAGAACCTCGCGCCGGGCGGCATGCCGACCATGGTGTCGATCGAGACCGAGGACCGCCATGGCCACAAGCACGTCAAGGCGGTGCGCGTCATCGTCCTCGCCAAGCTGCCCTCCGCCGGCGACGGCCCCGCCCTCATCGCCCCGGCACAGTCCATCCAGCCCGGCATGTCGGTCTATCTGCAGCAGCGCAACGGCTCGCTGCGCCTGCGGGTGAGCAAGCCGGTCGAGCAGTGTCCTGGCTGCGAGGTCTTCGCCCTCGTGCCCTTCGGCTCCGCCAGCCAGGCACAGGGTCGGCCGGGCGCGCAATCGGGCGCGGCGCTGGCGGGATGACCCTGCCCGCCCGCCAGCGGCCGGGCGCCTGCGTGACGCGGCAGCCGCCATCGCGCGCGAAATGTCGATGACCCCGCAGCCGCCCGGAGACGTTTTCATCGGCAGGCAGCCGATCCTCGACCGCACGCAGTCGACGCTCGGCTACGAACTGCTGTTTCGCCAGGGACCGCAGAACCGTGCCGAATTCGATTCGCCGATGCAGGCCACGGCCGGCGTGGTGTGCTCGGCCTTCGCCGAACTGGGCCTGTCCGCGGTCCTCGCCGCGCAGCGGGCCTTCATCAACGTCGACGAACGCTTCATCATGGACGACGCCGTCGAGCTGCTGCCGCCGCAGCAGGTGGTGCTCGAGATCGAATCGGTGCATGCCTTCGGCGCCGGCCTGCTGCAACGCTGCCGCGAACTCGGCCAAAAAGGCTATGCCTTCAGCCTGCACTGGGCCGGCGAGTCCGGCGAAGGCCTCGTCGCCATGCTGGAGATGCTCGACTACGTCAAGATCGACACCGGGCCGGACATGCAGGCCACCTGCCGGGCCTTGTCGACGGCGCTGCGCGGGCGGCAGGTCAGGATGATCGCCGGCCGGGTCGAAACGCTCGAGGACAGGCAGCGTTGCGAAAAGCTCGGCTTCGAGCTGTTCCAGGGCTACTACTTCGCCCGCCCGGTCGTCATCGAGGGCCGCAAGCTGGATCCTTCGCAGCAAGGACTGATCCGCATCATCAACCTCGTCTCGGACGAGGAGCTCGACCTCGCCGCCGTCGAGACCGCCTTCAAGGGCGAGCCGGCCCTGCTGGCGAACCTGTTGCGGCTGACCAACGCGGTCGGCGTCAGCGGCAGCTTCGGCGCACGCGTCACTTCCGTCCGCAACGCCGTCACCGTGGTCGGCCAGCGCCAGCTGCTGCGCTGGCTGCAGCTGCTGCTCTTCTCGCGCACCGGCACGCCCTTCTCCCGCAATCCGCTGATGCAGCTGGCGGCATTGCGCGGCCGCCTGATGGAGCTCCTCGCCGAACGGCTGCATCCGGCACGGCGCGACGTGCTGGACCTGGCCTTCATCACCGGCCTGATGTCGCTGATGCCGGCCGCCCTCGGCATCAGCATGACGGAAATCCTCGCCCACATCACGGTCGCCCCCGATGCGCGGCGGGCGCTGTCGCGCCGCGAGGGGGAACTGGGCCAGCTGCTCGAGCTCGTCGAGCGCTACGACGACAACGATCTGGAAGGCACCGCCGGCCTGCTGGCCCGCCGCGGCGCACTGAGCCTGTCCGCCCTCGGCGGCCTGCTCGCCGAGGCCATCGACTGGGTGCAGCGTCTCATGGCGGGAGAGGGCTGACCGCTGCGTGCCGGCGCCGGCCGGCAGCCCGGAGGCGCGGTATCATCTTGTCGCTCAATTTTGATGCGGCGCAATGACCTTGCCCCCGCCGCAGGATAAATTCGCAAAAATCACCCAACCCGAGAGCCGCCATGAACGCCATGGAGTACATCGAGAACCGCACCTTCGACGAGATCCAGGTCGGCGACAGCGCCACCCTGGTGCGCACCCTCAGGCCGCAGGACATCCAGCTCTTCGCCATCATGTCGGGCGACGTCAACCCCGCCCACGTCGATCCCGAGTACGCCAAGAGCGGCATGTTCCGCGAGGTGATCGCCCACGGCATGTGGGGCGGCGCGCTGATCTCCACCGTGCTCGGCACCCAGTTTCCCGGACCCGGCACCATCTACATCGACCAGACGCTGCACTTCTCGCGCCCGGTCGGCCTCGGCGACACCATCACCGTGACGCTGACGGCGACGCGCAAGTTCGACCACAACCACCACATCCTCTTCGACTGCGTGTGCACCAACCAGGACGGCCAGAAGGTGATTCGCGGTACGGCCGAGGTGCTGGCGCCGACCGAGAAGGTCAAGCGTCCGCGCGTCGAGCTGCCGGAAGTCACCCTGCTCGACCGCGAGGCGCGCTACCAGCATCTGCTCGAACGCACCCGCGGCCTCGCCGCGATCCCGATGGCCGTGGTGCACCCCTGCGACAAGGAGTCCCTGCTCGGCGTGGTCGAGGCCACCCAGGCCGGCCTCATCATCCCGACCCTGGTCGGCCCGAAGGCGAAGATCCTCGCGGTGGCCGAACAGCAAGGCGTGGACCTCGCCGGCGTCGCCATCCTCGACGTCGAGCACAGCCATGCCGCGGCCGACCGCGCGGTGGCGCTGGTGCGCGAAGGCCGCGCCGAGGCGCTCATGAAGGGCTCGCTGCACACCGACGAGCTGATGGGCGCGGTGGTCGACGCCGCCACCGGCCTGCGCACGGCGCGGCGCATCAGCCACGTCTTCCTCGCCGACGTGCCGACCTACCCGAAGCCGCTGCTCATCACCGACGCCGCCATCAACATCGAGCCCGACCTCGAATGCAAGGCCGACATCGTGCGAAACGCCATCGACCTGGCGATCGTGCTCGGCATCGTCGAGCCGAAGGTGGCCATCCTCGCCGCCGTCGAGACCGTCACGCCGAAGATGCGCAGCACGCTCGATGCCGCCGCGCTGTGCAAGATGGCCGACCGCGGCCAGATCGCCGGCGGCGTGCTCGACGGGCCGCTGGCCTTCGACAACGCCATTTCCATCGTCGCCGCCAAGACCAAGGGCATCCTCTCCGCCGTGGCTGGCCGCGCCGACATCCTGGTGGTGCCCGACCTCGAATCGGGCAACATGCTGGCCAAGCAGCTCGAGTACCTCGCCGAGGCGCTGATGACCGGCGTGGTGGTCGGGGCACGGGTGCCGATCGTGCTGACCAGCCGCGCCGACACCGCCGAGACCCGCGCCGCCTCCTGCGCCATCGCCTTGCTCATGGCCCACGCCAAGCGGAAAGCCGCGAAATGAGCGCTCCCGCCGGGCCGCCCCAAGGGAGCGCAGCGTACGACATGGTGGAGCCGCGCCGGCGGCGAACCGCCGTCACCCCCTTCCCTGGGGCGAGGGTGGGGTTTCGCGGAGCACCGCTCCGCGCCACCCGAGCCGGTCGGCTGTGCAAAGCCGACCGTGGGGCAGGGGGCGGAGGGAAGGTGTTCCTGTGACCGACGCCATCCTCACCATCAACGCCGGCTCCTCGAGCATCAAGTTCGCCCTCTTCGAGCGCGGCGAGCCGCTGCGCCCGCAGGCGCGGCTGCGCGGCGAGATCGACGGCATCGGCGCGCAGCCGCGCCTGAAGGCGCAGGACGCCGGCGGCGCCGTGCCGGCGGAACTGACTTTTGCCGAACTGGCCGGCCTGCCCGCCGACACGCAGCACCGCCGTACGCTGGACTTCCTCGTGCAGTGGCTGCGCGAGCACGACAACGGCCGGCCGGTCGCCGCGGTCGGCCACCGCGTCGTGCACGGCGCCGACCGCTACGCCGCGCCGGTGGCGCTCGCGCCCGCCGACGTCGAGGCGCTGGCCGGCTTCGTCCCGCTGGCGCCGCTGCACCAGCCGCACAACGTCGCCGGCATCCGCGCCCTCACGCGGCTTCTGCCCGGCGTGCCGCAGGTGGCCTGCTTCGACACCGCCTTCCACATGACGCAGCCGGCGCTGGCGCGCCGCTTCGCCCTGCCGCGCCGCCTCTCCGAGGCCGGCATCAAGCGCTACGGCTTCCACGGCCTCTCCTACGAATACATCGCCCGCGTGCTGCCGCAGCATCTCGGCGCGAAGGCCGACGGCCGCGTCGTCGTCGCCCACCTCGGCAACGGCGCCTCGATGTGCGCCATGCAGGAGCGAAAAAGCGTCGCCACGACGATGGGCTTCACCGCGCTCGACGGCCTCATGATGGGCACGCGCTGCGGCGCCATCGATCCGGGCGTGCTGCTGCACCTGATGGAGTTCCGGCAACTCGACGCGGCCGGGCTGAACCGGCTGCTCTACAAGGAATCGGGGCTGCTCGGCGTCTCCGGCATCAGCCAGGACATGCGCGCCCTGCTCGCCAGTCCGGCGGCCGAGGCGGCCGAGGCGGTCGAGCTGTTCTGCTACCGCATCGCGCGCGAGCTGGGCTCGCTGGCGGCGGCCCTGGGCGGACTCGACGCCCTGGTGTTCACCGCCGGCATCGGCGAACATGCCGCGCCGGTGCGCGAACAGGTCTGCCGCCGGGCCGAATGGCTCGGCGTGCGGCTCGACGACGCCGCCAACGCCCGCCACGCCACGCGCATCTCCGCACCGGACAGCCCGGTCGACGTCCTCGTCCTGCCCACCAACGAGGAATGGATGATCGCGCAGCACGCCGCGGCGCTGGTGCAGTGAGCATGGCGCACGACCACGCCCACGACCACCATCACGGCCACGCCGCCTATCTGCCGCTGGCGCTCGCCGTCACCTTGCTGTATGCCGGCGTCGAGGCCGGCGCCGGCTGGTGGGCCGGCTCGCTGGCGCTGCTCTCGGACGCCGGCCACATGCTCACCGATGCGCTGGCCCTGGCGCTGGCGGCGGCCGCCGCCTGGGCGGCGCGGCGCCCGCCGACGCACCGCCTCAGCTTCGGCCTGCAGCGCATCGAGATCCTCGCCGCGCTCGGCAACGCCGGCTTCATGCTGGCGGTGATCCTCGGCATCGCCTGGAGCGCGCTCGACCGCCTGCTGCATCCCGTGCCGGTGCAGGGCATGGTGGTGACGGCCGTCGCCGTCGTCGGCCTGCTGGTCAACGTCGGCGTCGCCTGGCTGCTGGCGCACGGCGAGGAAACCCTGAACACGCGCGCCGCCCTGCTCCACGTGCTGGGCGACCTGCTCGGCTCGGTGGCGGCGCTCGCCTCCGGCCTGGTCATCCAGTTCACCGGCTGGACGCCGGCCGACCCGCTGCTCTCCCTGTTCATCTGTGCGCTGATCCTCGCCTCCACCCTGCGCCTGGCGCGCGAGGCGGTGCATGCCCTGCTCGAAGGCGTGCCGCCGGGACTGACCTTGCCGGAAGTCGGCCGCCGCATGGCGTCGATCGACGGCATCGTCTCGGTGCACGACCTCCATATATGGTCGCTCTCCTCGCGCCGGGTCGCGCTCTCGGCGCATGTGGTCGTGCGCGACCTCGAGGCCTGGCCGCGCCTCCTCGCCGCGCTGACGGAATTGCTGAACGCGGATTTTGAAATCGGGCACGCCACCCTCCAGCCCGAGCTTTTCCAGCCCGCCCTGTACGCCATCGACGAACCGGCAAAACCCCGCTTTCAGGGGTAGGGCCGCTAGGGGGGTAGACAATATTCTGGTGTTCGCCAAGGAATTATTCTGGCGTTGGGGTTTGATTCGTCTGAATTTTTGCCTTTTAGGGCGGGAATGCAAAAATGGACAAAAGCGCTTGAGAATTGCCCAAGAATGATCGAAATGCGCAATAGTTCAGTCGGTTATCGCTCCAGCAATGGATCGAGAGGGTAGGAAACCGGGAAGCTCATTAGCAGAACAGCGAGAGGGATTTATGGAGGGAAAGGAACCGTTTAACGGGAGGGAAAGGAGCCTGAAAGGAACCAGCATGTTGAAAGCATAGACACAAAATGCTGCGCTGCGAGAGATGGTTATTTCGTCAATTCGACCGCCTCGATTACCGCTTTTTCATCAATCCTGCCAGCACCTCTAAATGAGCGGTAGAGCAATGTAACGACTCCGGCTTTTTTCCTGGGGTCAATGGAAGGGGCCAGTTTTTCTACTGATTCAATGATGCCGGAGAGAAGCTGGGCATCGATCACGGCAACCTTGTATAGCGCGAGTAGGGCATCGAGCTCGCTATCAAGCGCCGCATTGTCAAAACCTACCTCGCTAAGCCTGTAAAACGCGGTTGTCGCCGCAATCTGAAAACCAGTATCAAGCCCAAGGCTCTTAGCAAGCCATCGGAATGCTTTAGCCTCGTTCATGTCGAATTCATTGGTCATCACCCCGGTCAGAATGTAACCAACGTCCACGCGCCCGACTTCAGCAAGCGATTCCAAATACCTGATATTGGGCGTTCGCAGCCCCGCTTCGTAATTGCGCTGCGCTCTTGCTGTCACCCCTGCCACATCAGCGAAATTCCCTTGGGAAAGCCCCATTTTTTCCCTCAAATCCCTTATTCGTTCCCCATATTTATTCTTTTCAGCTTGTTTTTTCATTGACATCGCCCCATTTGTTCCGCATCATTCCTAATATTTCTTCATATTATCAGGAGGAAGGCGAATGCGAAACGAGGCCGTGTTGACACTTGAACAAGCGCGGGAAGAGCTGGATAGGCGTGGCATCAGTGTTGCCTCCTTCGCTCGACAACACAACCTGCATCCGCGCCTCGTTTGTGCCGTTCTATCTGGTCGCCTGAAATGCCGTATCGGTGAATCGCACCGTGCTGCTGTGCTGCTTGGAGTGAAAGATGGAGAAATCGTCAATGGATAGCGCGGCAACAAGCCTAATCTCAGCACAAAGGCAAACATCTCTTTCAACTGGTGGCGAGCCGGTATCGAATGAGCTGTGGCTTGGCATACCCCAGTTCGCCGCGCTCGCAAGCATCAGCGAGCGAGCGGCAAGAAAAGCGGCAGTCGTATGCCTCAACGGCGGCACCTGGTGCAAGCAGCACCTTGAAGTGAGCGCTATCGAGGGTGAGGGCGGGCAGGGCGGAAAATCGTTAAAAGTCTATATTCCTAGCTTACCCGACAATTTGCGCGCCATTTGGCACAGGCGGAACCCTGGTGCCCTAGCTTCACCGAATGCGGAACCCATCACGTTACCCGCGTCCGTCATTATCGATACCAACATCGGCCGCCGCGTCGCCGAGCGGCAATGGAAACTTTCCATCATCGCCCCAGCCCTAGCCTACAAGAAACGCAGCCGAGGCCGCGCATCCATGCTGCGTGAGATCGCCACGACACCGCAGCCGGGATTGAACGGAGGGCGCAAGAAAATCGCGCTCAGTACGCTTCGCGCTTGGCTTGCCGAAATCGAGCGCGGCAACGAAAAAGCACTTGCACGCCCGCCCCGAGCGGATCGCGGCCGGCGTCGGCAGTGCGTCAACCGGCAATGGGATGATGCTTGTCCCTTGCCAAGAACAGAAAAACACCGCATCGCGGCAGAGATCGAAACCTACATTCGCGGACTGTGGCGCAGCGGCGCAGGCAGCGAAAACAAGATCAATAGCCTTGCGTCAACCAAGCTCACCGAGTTGTCCCGCGCGGCGGGTTGGAACAACGCGACACCAGAGCTATGCACTCCCGGCTTGCACCTGGTGCGGCAGCACAAGGAATGCCAGCTTGTGTCGGTCAAGGAAAGGGACGCCAAGGGCTTCCACGATCATTTCACGCCGCGCATTCAGCGTAGCCGCGAAAGCTTGCGCCCCCTAGATATCGTCATTGGCGACGTGCACCCCGATGACGTCTACATCCGCCGCGAAGACGGCAGCATCGCCACTGCCCGCATGATTGCCTGGCTCGATCTTGCGACAAATGATTTTTTCTACTCACTAGTACTGCTGCCCAAGCGGCGCGGCATCACTCAGGCACATATCGTGCAGTCTTTCGTTGATATGGTGCAGAAGTGGGGCCTGCCGCGCGCCCTCTATCTCGACAACGGCAGCGAATACAAATTCGGGTCGTGGGTGGAAGGATTCAGGACGCTGCAAGGGTTGGTCGAAGCGTGGCATTCTTTCCAGTTTCATCTTCGCAGCGCAGATGAAATTGACGCATCTGCCGGCGTGAGCGCCGATGCACCGGCGGCGCTACCGGCCGTCACTCGCGCCAGGCCGCATAACGCGCCCGCCAAGGCAATCGAAGGCATGTTCGCCGCCCTCAGCAAATTCACTGCGGCGATCCCCGGTTATGTCGGTGGCGACCGCATGAGAAAGCGCACGCACAAGCTAGGCGAAGCGCCGAAACCCTACCCCGGCACATGGGAGGAATTTCAGCGGGACTACGCCGAAGCGGTCGCTTTCTACCGCAACGAAAAACAGGGCGGCACGATGGAAGGCAAATCGCCCAATGAGCGTTGGCGCGATGCCATCGAAGCCGGATGGCGCCCTATCGAAGCCGGGCCGGAAATCCTACTCGCCGCCTTCGCCGACTCGGAGCGCGTGCGAGTGCATACAGGCGGCATTCGCTGCGGCGATGAATGGTACTACGACGATGCGCTGATACCCATGATCGGTCAAATGATCGAAGTACAGTTCGCCAAATGGGATGACCGCTTTGCCCTCTACATCGATGCCGCTGACAAGTATGTACTGATCCGGAAATCGATTTCATATCACCCAATGGACAAGGCCGGTGCAGTCGAACAGGGCCGACGCGTAGGGCTGCAAAACGCCGAAATTCGCCGCCTCAAGGAAAGTGCGCCACGCGTGGACTTGATGGCCGAAGTTGCCCGCCACAATACCGCCCTACCGGCCCCGCCTCAAATCCCGGAAGGCATGCCGATCATGCTTGACGGCGAATTGCGGCAAACCGCGAAAGCAATCAAGCGCGCCGACAACCTGCCCGCCTCGCAACCTGCCCGCCTGACACCCGGCGAATACGTCGACCCCCACGGCGAAATCCGCGAGATTTTCCCCCGCTTGGCGCAGCCAGTTGCGCCGGCACAGCTCAAGCCGCACATTGCCGACCTTATTGCCGCACGGGGATCTCCGAAAACGCCGAAGCCCGACGCATCCGCCGATGCGCCGGGCTCCGATGTTCTTGCCGCACTGTCTACCCGCTCCCCCATCAACCATGAAAAGGAAACGAATGAATCATGATAGCAGAAATCAAACCCCTGAAAGACGGCTTCAGCGCCGAAGACCTCGGCACCCTGGAACGCGTCGACAAGCGCCTTGCCGGCGGCTTCACCCTTGAGCGGCTGCAAGTCGTAACGGGCATCCCGCAGACGCACCTGCGAACCCTGCTGAAGCGCCAACCATCCGATTACCGCAATCCAAGCCGCCGCGACAGGGATGCCCTTTCGGCCCTTGCCGCATGGCTTGTGGACGAAGAAGCTGCCCGGCCAGCCAAGCCCCGCGCCAATACAAAAACCTTCAAGCGGATTTATGACCTGATCGAATGGGCGCACTCGGAGCGCGAAATCATCGCCATCACCGGCGGCGTGGGCATCGGCAAAACGGAAGCGGCTCGCGCCTATGTCGAAGACCATCCCCGGATGTACAAAACCCCCGGCGCGGTATTCGTCAAATTCGGCAAGATCGACGGCAACCCTACGCGGGCGCTCGCGCGCATTCGCTCCGCATTGACGGAATTGCAGGGCGGCAGGCAAGGGGCCGCGATGGACGATATCGTTTCGACGCTCCGGGACGGCGATTGCCTGATACTCGACGAGTGCAACTATCTGGGCAACGCCGTCGACATCACCCGCGATATTTACGATGAAACCGGCGTGCCCATCGTCATGGTTGGTAACCCCGGTTTCAGCGGCGCCGTGTGGAACAAGCGCGACACCTGGGACGCGCAGGCGAACCGCACCATGCGATTTGATTTTCCCTCCACCACGGAGGCCGACGTTGACGCCTTCCTGGCTTGGAAAGGCATCACAGGCGCCCCTATGCGCAAGGCCGCCGTGCAGATCGCCGCGCGGCCTGGCAGCGGCGGCGGGCTGCGTAGCCTGGCCAAGCTTCTCCAACTGACCGGGCGCGACGATGCCGCACCGAGTGCGGCAGAATTGATTGAGACTGCGCGGCAAGTCGGGAGGCTATGACATGAACCGCGCCCGCCTCTATGCAATGATCCATTTGGCGGTAAAACGCCTGGGCTGGGATGACGGCACCTATCGCGCCTGGCTGGAAAAGCACACCAGCAAACGCAGCTGCTCGGAATGCAGCGACAGCCAGTTGTCCTTGGCCGCCGATCTGCTGCGCGATCTCGGTGCCCTCGATCAACCCGCACCTATTCCGGCCGGCGGCAGCGGCCCGGATCGGCCGACGCAAGCACAGCTGCGCGCCGTGACGGCTGCCGCGAAGAATTGCGGCCTGTCTGGTGCCTTCAATGATCCCGCTCTATTGACCCTGTGCCGCCGCATCGCCAAGGTGGACAACATCCGGTTTCTCGACCGGCACGGCGTTTCGGCTCTTATCAACGCCCTCGACGGCTGGGCCGCATCCAAGGCGCGGAGGCGCAAGGCTGGAAAGGCAACAGATGCTCACGAAAGTCGCGCCGTTTGACCCTGACGCCCGCTGTTGCTGGGAGTGCACCCACGGCGGCAAGCCATCGAAGTGCAAGACGATCATCTGCGCAGTCGACGGCAACATCGTCTTTCGCCTGGTGCCAGGACACTGCCCGGCGTTTTGCGAGAACGAGCGGGCAGTCGCTCAACGCAGGCGCAGGGCTGCCAGGCTTGTCAAAACCGTTTTCCCGGCTCGCTGAGCGCCTTTTGTGGGCTGAGCATACCTCGAGCTATCCCGAAAACGATTAACGCGACTCGGATGGATTTAACGCGGGTTCCGGGGATTCTGAATTGCAGGGGCTGCCCTCACAGCGAGGGTGAATTTCAAATCATCGATAGGAGGCATCATGGCTGATCGCTACACCACCGCCCTTTCCGAGGGCGACATTCCCGCACCCGAATTAATCGACCCCGAAGACCCGCGCGTGAGAACCATCCGTGAAATCCTCGCCAGCGCAACGCCGACCGGGAAGCCCGCCGCAGTCCCGTTGCATGAGCACTGTGCCTTTGATGATCTGGAAAAGCGCATTTGCTTCATTCAGCGCGGCGTGGAAGCGATCAAGGGCCTGGGCGCCATGATGCTGCCCGAACATGGAGACTTCCAGATGAATATGGCGCACAGCTCCGACGCGGCCGCCGTCTTCAACTTCTTTGGCGAAGCACTGAGTGGGCCGGCCTATGCGGCTTACGACGATCTGAACCGCATCCGGTGGGCTGCGGAGGGAAAGCAACCATGAGCGGTCTTACACCCCTGGAAAAAACCGGCAATCTGTTCAAAGTGACAAGCGATATCGGCAAGGGGCTGTGCGCCCTGGGGCAGGTGCTCAGCGCTGCGGACTTGGAGCGGTTGGATGACGCCACCCTCTCCGGCCTGGGCTGTCTGTTGGAAACCATCGGCGGGCAACTGCTCGAAACCTCTCACCACGGCCGCGATATTGCCGGCGTGGAACCCAGCTGAACGACTGCCCGTCGCGCGCCCCGAGAACCCGCCAGAATCGCGTCTGGCGGGTTTTTTCTGGCAACTTGACCCGCTGGCCTTCGCGCCTTACATTCGCACCATGTCCGAGGCGTATACCCTCCCCGCCATCGTCTTCACGAGCCTTGCTGCCGCCGTAGCGAGCGGCAGCCCCGTCATGACGGGGCTTTTTGTCCTCGCGCTGCTGCTTACCGCCCTCGATTTGCTGCTGACGCTCTTCCGCGGCTAACCCCCCGAAGCAATACCCCCTCCGACACAGATCGGGTAGCTGGCATCATTTCGTCATGCTGCTTCACGCCGACGATGTGCGCCAGGAAGACATGGAACTGCTGCCGACATTCATGCGCGATGTAGCCCGCCTGTGCGGATTGGAGGCAGCGTGCTGCCTGGCCGCCCAGCTGGGCGGGCTGGACTTCCCCGTGCCGAAGGGAGCGGCGAACAACCGCGCCGGCATGCGTCGTTTTGCCGTGCTTGCCGGCGCGATGGGCGAAGAGGCGGCGCGGATTTTTTGCAGGGAATACGGCGGCGAAAGGGTCTTCGTCCCGTTTTGCAGAGCCGTGTTGCGACGCATCCGCGATCGCGCGATCGTTCGCGAGTTCGATGCGGGCGCCACCGTTGGCGATCTTGTCCTGCGTCACAAGCTCAGCTATCGCCAGATCGAAAAAATCCTCAAGCGACCGATTGCCCTTTGAACATGAATGCCCCCGCCAGACTCTTCCAGATTTTCCGCGCAGGATCGCATCGCGCGATGGACGGCCGCGTCTTGCAGTTCACTGGGGCTGACATCGATCTCATGGCGCAAGCCTACGTGCTGCGGCGCGAGCCGGCACCCCTGGTACTGGGGCATCCGCGAGACAACCTGCCGGCCTACGGCCGTGTGCGCAGCCTGCTCGCAAGGCATGGCGGGCTGTATGCCTTCGCGGAAGTCGACGACGATCTGGCCAGCTGGGTACGCGCCGGGCGCTACAAGAAGGTGTCCGCCTCGTTCTCGTCGCCGGGCCAGGCCGATAACCCGACCGGGGCTTGGTTGCTGCGCCACGTCGGTTTTCTCGGCGCATACCCGCCGGCAGTAAAGGGAATGTCCGATCCCGCCTTCGCCGCGCCTGCAGCCGCCAGTTTCAGCGACGCCGATGGGGAAAACGCTTGCTTTTCGGCCGCCGGCGACGAATTCGCGGCGCCGCTCGGCTTTCGCGTCGATGCGCGCCGCCTCGCAATCCATCAGCGCGCAATGTCATATCAGGCCGCCTGCCCTGCGCTGTCCTACCCGGAAGCGGTTAACTTCGCGGAAGCCATCTGACCCGCCCGGCACGTCACCTATAAGGAAACCATCATGCAATACAAAGTCATCAGCCCCCTGCAACACGATGGCCGCACTTTTCAGCCTGGCGTGTTGATCGACCTGCCTGAAAAGGATGCCGCCCCGTTGCTGGCGTCGCAAACCATCGAGAGAACGGCAAAGCCGTTCACCGCGAAACTCCATCCCATTCTTCGCGACGGAAAGGAATAACTCATGGCCGAGATCAACAAGGCGTTAGAGAATCTGCGCAGCGCGGCCGGCGATCTGGTCAACGCTATCAGTGACCTGGACTCGCGCATCGCCGCTTGCCACAGCAAGCGCGATGCCATCACATCCGCGCCTGTATCAAGAGATGACTTCCTCGGCTATATCAAGGCCGACATCGCGCGGCGGGGCCGGTCGTTTGCCGGAAGCGTCGCTCGCTCAATCACCGGCCACTATCGTGACTTCGGCCGACTGGAAAACCTGAATGCGGATGGCGGCAAGCTGAACCTTCACTACCTGACTGGCCAGATCGGAATTCCCACCGTAATCACGGAGGAAGCCCTGTATTTCTACGTGGGCGACCGCATCGCCGAGCGCCTCGGCGACCTGCTGGCAGCGCTGCCTTGGCCCGAGGATGCCATCCCGGTTGCCGAGCGGGCAAAGATGTTGGTCGAACTGGACAGGGAAATCGCCAAGCTGACCAAAGAGCGCGATGCCCTCGCGCAGCAGATGGTCGGCGCCGGCCTGGCAGGTTAAGCCGTCTTCGGGGGGCGCGATAAGCGCCCGAAGCGATAGCCAGGCGGCGAGGTGCCCATCATAGCCGCCAAGCTGCTCGCCCTATGATGGGCAGCCCCCGAGCGCCGCGAGCGCCTGAGGGCTTTTCTTCTTGGGCTTGCGCTATTTCCGTGGCGCGTTAAATTTGCCGCTTCATTTGGCACTGACGAATGATGCTTTCGGCATTACTTGCTGCGCCGCAGCAATAAATTCGCAACAGAATAATTTCTTGTACACCAGTTTAATTCCTTGCAAACGCCAGAATAATTTCTTGGCTGCTACCGCCCGGAAACCCGCGCCAGTCCTTGTGTGCGGTGCGACATACTATATCTAGTGGGCATTTCTCATTGATTACACAAGAGAATTCAATAACCTATTGTTTTTACGTAAATAAATATTTTTGAAAATCTATTCACATGGCCGGATCGAATCGGTATATTGATCCCCGGTCAGAATCAACCCGAACTACGGAGAAAAAAACAGATGAGCACGACTCTGTCTTCACAAAACCAAGAGACAAAGCTCCGCGACGACAACACCTTGCCTGCAGAACAAGAGATTTCCGGCGAAGTCCTGCTCGAGAAATACGCCAAGGGCAACGAACAGAACGTGCATGACGTGCGCGCCCGCGTGGCGCGCGCGCTGGCCGCCGTCGAGGCGGAAGACAAACGAAGTCATTGGGAGAAACTCTTCCTCGAGGCGCAGGAGAACGGCTTCGTGCCGGCCGGCCGCATCAATTCCGCCGCCGGCACCGACCTGCAGGCGACGCTGATCAACTGCTTCGTGCAGCCGGTCGGCGACTCCATCTCCGAAGTCGTCGACGGCCGTCCCGGCATCTACACCGCCCTGTCGCAGGCCGCCGAGACCATGCGCCGCGGCGGCGGCGTCGGCTACGACTTCTCCTCGATCCGCCCGGTCGGCGCCTTCGTCAAGGGCACGCATTCGCGCGCCTCCGGCCCGGTGTCCTACATGCGCGTCTTCGACCGTTCCTGCGAGACGGTGGAATCCGCCGGCGCGCGCCGCGGCGCCCAGATGGGCGTGCTGCGCTGCGACCATCCGGACATCGAGATGTTCATCCACGCCAAGGACCAGGGCGACCTCACCAACTTCAACATCTCCATCGGCGTCACCGACGCCTTCATGCAGGCGGTGGAGAGCGACGGCGACGTCGAGCTGGCGCACAAGGCCGAGCCCTCCGCCGACTTCAAGGCGGCCGGCGCCTACCAGCGCGAGGACGGCAGCTGGGTCTACCGCAAGGTGCGCGCGCGCGAGCTGTGGGACCAGATCATGCGCTCGACCTACGACCACGCCGAGCCGGGCATCCTGTTCCTCGACCGCATCAACCGCGACAACAACCTCAACTACTGCGAGACCGTCGAGGCCACCAACCCCTGCGCCGAGCAGCCGCTGCCGCCCTACGGCTGCTGCTGCCTGGGCTCGATCAACCTCACCCGTTTCGTCAGGCACTCGTTCACCAAGAAGGCCGAGTTCGACTACGCCGGCTTCGGCCGCTGCGTCGAGGTGTCCACGCGCATGCTCGACAACGTCCTCGAGGCCACCCACTGGCCGCTGCCGCAGCAGCAGGCGGAGGCCAACGCCAAGCGCCGCATCGGCCTCGGCTTCACCGGCCTCGGCGACGCCCTGATCATGCTCGGCCTGCGCTACGACACGCCGGAAGCGCGCGCCAAGGCCACCGAGATCTCGGCCTTCATGCGCGACCGCGCCTACCTCGCCTCGGTCGAACTGGCCAGGGAGCGCGGCGCCTTCCCGCTGTTCAATGCCGACCTGTATCTTTCCGGCGGCAACTTCGCTTCCCGCCTGCCGGCCGAGATCAAGGAGCAGGTCCGCAAGCACGGCATCCGCAATTCGCACCTGCTGTCGATCGCGCCGACCGGCACCATCTCGCTGGCCTTCGCCGACAACGCCTCGAACGGCATCGAGCCGCCCTTCTCGTGGACCTACACGCGCAAGAAGCGCATGACCGACGGCACGCACAAGCAGTATTCCGTCGAGGACTACGCCTGGCGCCTGTTCAAGTACCTCGGCGGCGACATGGAGAAGCTGCCGCCCTACTTCGTCACCGCGCTGGAAATCTCGGCGCAGGCGCACGAAGAGATGGTCGCCGCGGTGGCCCCCTACATCGACACCAGCATCTCGAAGACGGTGAACGTGCCGGAGGACTACCCCTACACCGACTTCGAGGACCTGTATCTGAAGGCCTGGAAGTCCGGCCTCAAGGGGCTGGCCACCTACCGGCCCAACAAGGTGCTCGGCGCCGTGCTCTCCGTCGAGGGCGGCGCCGGCGCCGAGAAGAAGCAGCCGCAGGACGTGCACATCAGCGACGCCAACCGGCGGCTGGCCATCAAGAGCCTGCCGGCGCCGGTGCTCGCCTCTCTTCGCTGGCCCGGCCGCCCGCGCATGACCGACGGCAACTCGGCGTGGACCTACATGATCGAGACGCCGGCCGGCGAGTTCGCCCTCTTCGTCGGCCACATCGAGCAGAACGCCAAGCCGGTGCCCTTCGAGGTGTGGGTGAACGGCTCCGAGCAGCCGCGCGGCCTCGGCGCCGTCGCCAAGACGCTGTCGATGGACATGCGCGCGCAGGACCGCGCCTGGCTCAAGCTCAAGCTCGACACCCTGGCCCGCACGCGCGGCGAGGAGATGTTCGACATGCCCTTCCCGCCGCACGGCGAGAACAAGCGCATGCCCGGCGTCGTCGCCGCCGTGGCGCAGGTGGTGCGCTACCGCGTCGAGCAGCTCTGCGGCAACCTCGACGAGAAGGTGCCGACCCCGGTGCTCGACTCCATGTTCAGCCTGCAGGAGCCGAAGACCGGCACCGACGGCACGCTGTCGTGGACGGTGGACATCCAGAACCCGGCCTCGGGCGAGGACTTCGTGTTGGGCCTGAAGGAGATCACCCTGCCCGACGGCGTCACGCGGCCCTACTCGATGTGGCTCTCCGGCAACTACCCGCGCGCGCTCGACGGCCTCTCGCACATCCTCTCGCTCGACATGCGCGTGATGGACCCGGCCTGGATCGGCATGAAGCTGAGGAAGCTCCTCAGCTACCCCGAGCCGCTCGGCGACTTCATGGCCTTCGTGCCCGGCACGCGCAAGCAGCAGAACTGGCCGTCGACCGTGGCCTACATGGCGCGCCTGATCATGCACCGCTACGCCATGCTCGGCATCCTCGACGAGAACGGCTACCCGACGCGCGAGATGGGCATCCTCGAAGCGCCGCGCGAAGCCAGCGCGCCGAAGATCATGCAGGGCGCCCTGTGCAAGGAGTGCGGCAACTACAC
>WBZR01001331.1_pt2 | contig 18374 bp, 23 predicted proteins | sample 5204231 | NCBI WGS metagenome assembly WBZR01 (sample SAMN12412403, study PRJNA552823) | activated sludge metagenome | isolation source: activated sludge from anammox sidestream of wastewater treatment plant... | place: USA: Virginia | collected 2017-08 | reverse complement strand
TCGATCTCGACAAGATCGACAAAGTGAAGGGGTTGACGATCTCCATTTGTACGACGGCGCGCACCGACGGCGACGCGAAGCTTCTGCTGCGTGCGCTCGGGTTCCCGTTCCGCAACTGAGGAGTCACGGTGGCGAAAACCTGTCTGCGAGTGAAAGCGACGCGACGCCAGAAGTTTGGCGTTCGACAATACAACCGCTGCCCGTTGTGCGGGCGCGCACGGGCCTTCTTCCGCAAGTTCCGGATGTGCCGGCTCTGTCTGCGCGACCTGGCACGAAGGGGGCAGATTCCCGGCCTCATCAAGGCGAGCTGGTGACGCGATGGCGATGACCGATCCGATCGCCGACCTGCTCACCCGCATCCGCAACGGCAACCGCGCCCGCAAGGAGCGGGTCGACGTGCCGTGGTCCGCGCTGAAGGAGGCGGTGGCCCGAGTGCTGATTGCCGAGGGCTTCCTGCGCGACCTGACGATCGTCGGGGAGGCGCATGCAAGGCAGCTCCGTCTGATGCTCAAGTACGACAATCAGCGGCGTCCCGTCATCACCGGCATCGAGCGCCGGAGCCGTCCGAGCCTCCGTGTCTACGTCGGGAAGGAAGAGATCCCGCTCGTGCGCGGTGGTCTCGGCATCAACGTGCTGTCGACGCCGGCCGGCGTGCTGGTCGATCGCGAAGCCAAGCAGCGCGGCGTCGGCGGCGAGCTGCTCTGCGCGGTGTGGTGAGGATAGGCGATGTCCCGCATTGGTAAGCAGCCGATTGCACTTCCGGGTGGCGTGACCGTCTCGATCGAGCCGGGGATTGTGAAGGTCAAGGGGCCGAAGGGCGCCCTCTCGACCGCGGTGAGCCCGCTCGTCGAGATCAAAGTCGAAGGCGCGACGATCACCGTCGGTCGGCGCGAGGATTCGCGCGACGCCCGCAGCGCGCACGGCCTCACCCGGAAGCTGGTCGCCAACATGGTCACCGGCGTGAGCGAGGGATTCCGGCGCGTGCTCGAGATCAGCGGCGTCGGGTATCGGGCCGAGGCCAAGGGAGCCGCGCTCCAGCTGGCGCTGGGGTACTCGCACCCCATCCTGTTCCAGTTGCCGGAAGGCGTGCAGGCGAAGGTCGACAAGCAGACCGTGGTGACGCTCGAAGGCGCGGATCGTCAGGCCCTCGGCGAGGCCGCGGCCGCGATCCGCAAGCTACGCCCGCCCGAGCCCTACAAGGGCAAGGGCATCAAGTACGCGGAGGAGAGGATTCGTCGGAAGGCCGGGAAGGCCGTCGGCGCCTCCTCCTGAGGACAACAGCGATGGGCATGTTCACCGATCAGCGCCGACAGGCGCGCAAGCTTCGCCGGGCGCGGGTGCGGAAGACCCTTCGCGGGACCGCCGCCCGTCCGCGCCTCTCGGTCTTCCGGAGCGAGAAGCACATCTATGCGCAGCTGATTTCCGACGAGACCGGCGAGACGATCCTCACGACCTCGACCCTCGCGCCGGAGGTGCGCGGCCGCGTCCAGAAAACCACGGACGTTGCCGCCGCGAAGGTCGTCGGCGAGGTCATCGGCAAGTCCTGCATCGACAAGGGCATCACGGCGGCCGTCTTCGATCGAAACGGCTTCCTCTACCACGGACGCGTTCGCGCGGTCGCCGAAGGCGCGCGCGAAGCGGGCCTCAAGATCTGACGGGAGCATTATGGCGCGTGCATCGGTCCGCCGCATCGAGGCCAACGGGCTCGAGCTGAAAGAGAAGGTCGTCCACATCAACCGCGTCGCCAAGGTCGTGAAGGGCGGCCGCCGCTTCAGCTTCAGCGCGCTGGTGGTCGTCGGCGACAACGCGGGTCACGTCGGGTACGGCCTCGGCAAAGCGAACGAGGTGCCCGAGGCGATTCGCAAGGGCATCGAGAAGGCCAAGAAGACGCTTATGACCGTGCCGATCGCGAGCGGGACGATCCCGTTCCAGGTGACGGGGATCTTCGGGGCTGGATCGGTGCTGCTGCGGCCGGCGTCCGACGGTACGGGCGTGATCGCCGGCGGCGGCGTGCGCGCGGTCGTCGAGCTCGCGGGCATCCAGAACGTCCTCACGAAGTGCCTCGGCTCGAACAACCCCCACAACATGGTGAAGGCGACGATCCAGGCGCTCGCCGAGCTGCGCGAGCCTGAGCGGGTCGCCGAGCTGCGCGGGAAACCGCTCGCGGAACTCCGCTGAGGTAGATCCTCATGGCCGACAAGAAGATCACGGTGACGCAAGTGCGAAGCGAGATCGGCGGCACGCGGCGGCAGCGGGAGAGCCTGCGCGGGCTCGGTCTGCGCGGGATCGGCCGATCCGTGACGGTGCCGGACAACGCCTCCACCCGGGGGCTCATCGACCGGGTCGCGCACCTGGTGCGGGTCGGAGACTGACATGGAGATGATCGACCTCTCGAATCTCCGGCCAGCGCCGGGATCGCGCCGGCCGCGCAAGCGCCTCGGCCGCGGCATCGGCTCGGGGACTGGCAAGACGTCGGGGCGCGGCCACAAGGGTCGCGGTGCCCGCTCGGGCGGCAACACGCCCCCGGGCTACGAAGGCGGCCAGATGCCCCTCCAGCGTCGGCTGCCGAAGTTCGGATTCACCAACCCGACGCGCGTCGTGTACGAGATCGTCACCCTGAGCGTGCTCGATCGTTTTGCGGCCGGCAGCCTGGTCGACGTCGCGGCGCTCGCCAATGCGGGGCTGGTCCGCCGCGGCCGGCCGGTGAAGCTTCTCGGGAACGGCTCGGTCACCCGGGCGGTGACCGTCAAGATCGACAGGGCCAGCGCGTCGGCGCGCGCGGCGGTCGTCGCCGCGGGCGGCTCGGTTGAGACGGCGGACGCCGGGGCGGCCAAGGAAGGCTGAGCGTGCTCGAAGGCTTCCAGAACGCGTCCCGGGTTCCCGAGCTGCGGCGGCGCCTGTTCTTCACGTTCGGGATGCTCGCGGTGTGCCGCGTCGGGGTCGCCATTCCGACGCCGGGCATCGACAGCGCGGCGCTTCGCATGTTCTTCCAGGATGCCGCGAACAACTTCTTCGGGTTGGTGAACCTCTTCTCCGGAGGAGCGCTCGAGCGCTTCTCGATCTTCGCACTCGGCATCATGCCGTACATCAGCGCGTCGATCATCCTGCAGCTGCTCACGGTAGTGGTGCCGTACCTCGAGCGGCTGTCGAAGGAAGGCGAGGCCGGCCGCCGCAAGATCACGCAATACACGCGCTACGGCACCGTCGTGCTGTCGCTCGTCCAGAGCCTCTTCATCAGTATGGGTCTCGAGCAAATCCAGTCGCCGACCGGGGCGTCGGTGGTCCTGGATCCCGGGTGGAGCTTCCGCCTGATGACGATGGTCACGCTGAGCTCCGGAACGGCCTTTCTGATGTGGCTCGGCGAGCAGATCACCGAGCGCGGTATCGGCAACGGCATCTCGCTCATCATCTTCGCCGGGATCGTTGCGGGGCTCTATTCGGCGGTGGGCACGACCCTCCAGTTCATGAACGAGGGTGAGATGAGCCTGTTCGTCGTCATCGGCCTCGTGCTCTTCATGGTCGCGGTCGTTGCGGCGATCATCTTCATGGAGCGGGGGCAACGTCGGATCCCGGTGCAGTACGCGAAGCGCGTCGTCGGACGGAAGATGTACGGCGGGCAGAGCTCTCACCTGCCGCTCAAGATCAATACCTCCGGCGTGATTCCGCCGATTTTCGCGTCGTCGATCCTGATCTTTCCCGGCACGATCGCGAGCTTCTTCCCCGACAGCCCGTTCGCGATCCAGGCGGCGGAGATGCTGCAGCCCGCGTCCGTCGTCTACAACCTCCTGTACGTCGGACTCATCATCTTCTTCTGCTATTTCTACACGGCGGTGTCGTTCAATCCCGTGGACGTTGCGGACAACATGAAGAAGTTCGGCGGATACATTCCGGGCATCCGCCCCGGCGTGAAGACCGCAGAATATATCGATCGTATCCTCACGCGCATCACGCTCGGCGGCGCGCTCTACGTTGCGGTGGTCTGTATCCTGCCGACGATCCTCATCTCGCGGTTCAACGTGACGTTCTTCTTCGGCGGGACGTCGTTGCTGATCGTCGTGGGCGTGGCGCTCGACACCATGGCGCAGATGGAGACGCATCTCCTCACGCGCAACTACGAAGGGTTCATGAAGCGTGGCCGGCTGCGCGGACGGCGGGGTTGAGCGCTTCCGCGGAGTCGAGCAGGCTCCGAGGGATCCGAGGCGGGCCCGAGTGAGCCGGGGATGAATCTCATCGTCATGGGACCTCCCGGCGCGGGCAAGGGCACGCAGTCGCGACGGCTCGGTGAGCACCTGGGTGTGCCCGTCATCTCGACGGGCGAGATGCTGCGAGACGAAATCAAGCGCAAGACGCCGCTCGGTATGCAAGCGAAACGCCACATGGACAAGGGTGAGCTCATTCCCGACGCGCTGATGATCGAGGTGATCGAGGACCGCTTGAAGCGCCTCGATTGCAAGCGCGGGTTCATCCTCGACGGCTTCCCGCGCACGGTGACGCAAGCGGAGGCGCTTCACCGGATGCTCGGAAGCCTCGGCGGCGCGCTCGAGCGCACAGTGAGCCTGTCGGTGCCGAATGACGAGCTGTTGAAGCGGCTCTCGGGCAGGAGGACCTGTCGCGATTGCGGCGCGATGTACCACATCATCTTCGATCCCCCGACCAACGAGGGCCTCTGCAACAAGTGCAACGGCGAGCTCTATCAACGCGACGACGACCACGAGGACATCATCAGCTCGCGGCTCGAGATCTACGACGCCCAGACGGCGCCCGTCCTCGAATACTATCGAAAGCACCGGCAGCTGGCGGAGATCGACGGCATCGGGGGACGGGACGACGTCCTCGACCGCATCCTTGCGCGCTTGGGAGCGCCCGGGTCATGATCCAGCTCAAGGCTCCCGAAGAGATAGAGATCATGCGGAAGGCGAGCCTCATCGTCGCGGAGGTTCTCGCGGAGCTTCGCGCGATGGTCCGTCCGGGCGTCACGACGGAAGACCTCGACCGCGTCGCCGAGGAGCTCACCCGCAAGAGGGGCGCAGTGCCGGCATTCAAGGGGTACGAGGTCGCGAATCGCGTGTTTCCGGCGTCGCTCTGCGTCTCGATCAACGACGAGGTGGTGCACGGCATCCCGTCGGCGCAGCGCGTACTCCGCGAAGGCGACATCGTCGGACTCGATTTCGGTGTCCGGTACCAGGGGTTCTACGGAGATGCTGCCGTCACCCTGCCGGTCGGGAAGGTGACGGCCGCGGCGACCGAGCTGATGGACACCGCCCGCCATGCGTTGCAGGCGGGGATCGAGGAGGCGCGACCGGGTCGCCGTATCGGCGACGTGTCGGCGGCGATCCAGGCGACGGCCGAGCGGAAGAAGTTCGCGATCGTACGCGAGTTCGTCGGCCACGGGATCGGCCGTCGGCTGCACGAGGAGCCGCAGGTGCCGAACTTCGGCCAGGCGGATCGCGGCATTCGCCTGCGCGAGGGGATGGTGCTCGCGATCGAGCCCATGTTGAACGCCGGCGGATCCGAGGTCCACGTCAAGGACGACGGCTGGACGGCGGTGACGTCCGACGGCAGCCTCTCGGCTCATTTCGAACATTCGGTCGCGATCGTCGAAGGCGGACCGTACGTGCTGAGTCTGCTATGAGCATGCCGATGCACAGAGTCGAGGTTATCGCCGCGAGCGGAACGGTGCAGGAGTCGTTGCCGAATGCGACCTTCCGCGTAGCGCTCGACAACGGTCACAAGGTGCTGGCGCACGCCGCGGGCTCGCTCAGGGTGCACTACATAAAGATCACTCCGGGCGACAAGGTGATGGTGGAGCTGTCGCCGTTCGATCTCAGCCGCGGCCAGATCACGACCCGGACCAAGTGAAGCACGGAGTTCCAGATGAAAGTACGCGCATCGGTCAAACAGATCTGTAAGAAGTGCAAGATCATCCGACGTGCGGGTGTGGTGCGGGTTCTCTGCTCCAACCCGCGTCACAAGCAGCGACAGGGCTGAGGACCAACGAACATGGCACGTATCGCAGGCGTCGATCTCCCCAAGGCGAAGCGCATGGAAGTGGCGCTCACCTACATCTTCGGCATCGGCCGCAGCACGTCGCGCAGGATCCTGCGCGAGGCCAACGTAAGCCTCGACGTGAAGACGGACGACCTCCCGGAGGATGACCTCACCAAACTCCGCCGCATCATCGACGGCATCAAGGTCGAGGGAGACCTCCGTCGCGAGGTCGCGCTCAACATCAAGCGCTACGTCGATCTCGGCGCGTATCGCGGCCTCAGGCATCGAAAGAATCTCCCCGTCCGCGGGCAGCGGACGCACACGAATGCCCGCACCCGTAAGGGTCCGCGCAAGACGATCGCCGGCAAGAAGCAGGCGCCCTCGAAGGGCTAGAGAGGATCGGAGAGAAGCATGGCCAAGCCAGACGCACCCACGAAGCCCGCGGCGGCCGACCGCGCCGCCGTACGGCGCAAGAAGACCAAGCGCGCGGTGCCCGAGGGCGTGGCGCACATCCACTCGACGTTCAACAATACGATCGTCACCATCACCGACCCGACCGGCAACGTCGTCTCCTGGGCGAGCGCCGGGAACGTCGGTTTCAAGGGTTCGCGCAAAGGCACGCCGTTCGCCGCGCAGCTGGCGGCCGAGGCCGCCGCCAAGCGCGCGATCGACGCGGGTATGCGCACCGTCCAGGTGTTCGTGAAGGGGCCGGGCTCGGGGCGCGAGTCGGCGCTGCGGTCGCTGCAGGCCTCCGGGTTCACGATCAGCCTCATCAAGGACGTGACCCCGATTCCCCACAACGGGTGCCGCCCGCCCAAGCGACGGAGAGTCTGAGGACGACAGTCGAAGCGAGACCGCCGGAGACGTGCCGGACGGTCGTGAGCGGGCCGACCAGATCGGTCCAGGAGGTTCAGCAGCGTGGCTCGTTACCGAGCGTCAGTTTGCCGGCTTTGCCGGCGTGAAGGCCTGAAGCTCTTCCTGAAGGGAGAGCGGTGCTACACCGACAAGTGCGCCATCGAGCGGCGGAACTACCCGCCCGGCCAGCACGGCCAGGGGCGCGTGAAGTTCTCCGAGTACAGCCTCCAGCTGCGTGAGAAACAGAAGCTGAAGCGCATGTACCGCCTCCTCGAGGGGCAATTCCGGCGGCTCTTCGACCAGGCGGATCGCGCCAAGGGGATCACGGGCGAGAGCCTGATGATCCTGCTCGAGCGTCGGCTCGACAACATGGTCTACCGGCTCGGCTTCGCGAATTCCCGCGCCGAGGCGCGGCAGCTCGTGCGGCACGGCCATTTCCTGGTGAACGGACGCAAGATCGACATCCCCTCGGCGCTGCTGAAGGTGGGAGACGTCGTCACGATCCGCGAGCGCAGCCACAAGGTCGTTCGCATCCAGGAGGCGCTCGAGCTCTCGCAGCGCCGCGGCGTGCCGGAATGGCTCGAGGTCGATCGTCCGAACTTCACCGGTCGCATTCGTGCGCTGCCTGCTCGCAGCGACTTGACCATGCCGATCAACGAGAAGTTGGTCGTCGAGCTCTACTCCAAGTAAGCGCGCAGGGAGGTCCCAATGCACAGGAACTGGCGTGACATGATCAAGCCGAAGCGGCTCGAGCCCGACGAGAAGAGCCTGACCGCCACCTACGGCAAGTTCGTCGGCGAACCCTTCGAGCGCGGCTACGGCACCACCATCGGCAACTCGCTGCGCCGCATCCTCCTGTCGTCGCTCTACGGCGCGGCGATTACGGCGGTCCGCATCCGCGGCATCCTCCACGAGTTCTCGACGCTGCCGGGCGTCACGGAGGACGTGACCGACATCGTCCTGAACCTGAAGGAAATCCGGCTGAAGCTGCTCGACGCGCCCGCCGACACGATCCGGCTGTCGGTCAAGGGCGAGAAGAGAGTGACCGCCGCGGACATCGTGACCGGCCCGCGGGTCGAGATCCTGAATCCCGATCAGCACATCGCCACGCTCTCGAAGGAAGGAAACTTCGAGATGGAGATGGTGGTGAAGCGCGGACGGGGCTACGTGTCGGCCGAGCACAACAAGGAAGAGGGCGATCCCGTCGGCACCATTCCGCTCGACGCGATCTTCTCGCCGGTGCTGAAGGTCAATTTCAACGTGACGAACGCGCGTGTCGGTCAGCGCACCGACTACGACCGGCTGGTCCTGGAGATCTGGACCGACGGCAGCGTCGGGCCCGAGGACGCGCTCGCGTACGCCGCACGCATCCTCCAGGATCAGCTCGCGATCTTCATCAACTTCGAGGAGGCGGCCGAGGTCGTCGAGCCGCTCGAAGAGGCGACCGAGGGCAAGGCCAACGAGAATCTCTTCCGTCCGGTCGACGAGCTCGAGCTGTCCGTCCGTTCGGCGAACTGCCTGCAGAACGCCGACATCAAGTTCATCGGGGAGCTCGTGCAGCGCTCGGAGCAGGAGATGCTCAAGACCAAGAACTTCGGCCGGAAGAGCCTGAACGAGATCCGCGAGATCCTGCACGAGATGGGGCTCGGGTTCGGCATGCGACTCGAGAATTTCCCGAACCGCGAGGAGCTCGAGCGTCGCCGCTTGCAGAAGGAGAAGGAGAGCGCCTGATGCGTCACCTGAACGCCGGACGCAAGCTCAACAGGTCCGCGTCGCACCGCCGCGCCCTGTTTCGCAACTTGGTGACGGCGCTGCTCGAGCGCGAGCGGATCAAGACCACCGACGCCAAGGCGAAGGAGACGCGCCGTCTCGCCGAGCGCATGATCACTCTCGGGAAGGAGGGGACACTCGCCGCGCGGCGGCGTGCGCTCACTTTCGTGCAGAGCCGGGCGGTCGTGAAGAAGCTCTTCGACGACATTGCGCCGCGCTTCAAGGAGCGAAACGGCGGCTACACCCGGATCATCAAGGTGGGCATCCGCCACGGCGATGCCGCTCCGGTGTCCGTGATCGAGCTCGTGACGCGCGCCGCGGACGTTGCGGCGGGGAGCGAGGGCGAGAAGAAGAAGCGGCGGGGCGCCGCGCGCGGACAGAAGGCGCAGGCCAAGGGCGGGAAGGGCGACGCTCCGGCGAAGACGCCGCGGCGGCGCGCCGCCGCGGGCTGAGCGTTCCGAGCGATCCCGCTCGCGTCGCCGGGCGGCGGATCGCCGTCGCACCGCGGCGTCGCCGCTCCGATACCCTTCCGCGGCGTGCCTTCGTCGGCGCCCCGCCGGCGCGCGCCGTGCGGCCCGCCACGCCGGGTCCCGGGGCCGTCCATGATTCTTGACTGCCCGGGTGAAAGCGCGTATCCCACCTGAAGATCACGGTTTTTTCCGATGCGGATCGTCCTTCATCGAGAAGTCCGAGGCGGGTGGCATCATCGTCGATCCGGCGTGACCTCCGCCGTTGGGGGGGCATGAAGAAGCCCCTCAAAGACGTGCTGCGCGATGCCTGTGAACGGGCCATCAAGGGGGGAGAGCTGGTTTCGACGACTCTCCCCCCTTTGTTTCTGAGCGTCCCGAAAGAGGCGGAGCACGGCGACCTCGCCAGCAACGTGGCGATGGCGCTCGCCCGCGGCGAGAGGCGGCCGCCGCGCGCGGTGGCGGAGACCATCGTCCGCCACATCCTGGATCCCGCGAAGATCCTCGCCGAGGTCACGATCGCGGGACCGGGATTCATCAACTTCCGCTTCGCGCCTTCCTACTGGTGGCGGTGTCTGGCCGACTGTGAGCGTGCCGGCGAGACGTACGGCCATTCGCGGGTCGGGGAGGGCGCGCGCGTGCAGATCGAGTTCGTGAGCGCCAACCCGACGGGCCCTCTGCACGTCGGGCACGCGCGCGGCGCCGTCACCGGCGACGCGATCGCGCGGCTGCTGTCCGCCACTGGCCATGCGGTCGAGCGCGAGTACTACGTGAACGACGCGGGCAATCAGATGGAGATGCTCGGCGCCTCGACGTATGCCCGCTACATGGAGCTCTGTGGGCGCCCGGTGCCGTTCCCCGACGAAGGCTATCACGGAGACTACGTCCGCGACGTCGCCGGAGCGATCCGGGCGGCCGAGGGCGATCGCTGGGCGGATACCGACGCCGACGCGGCGCGCGCCTACATGCGCGACCGCGCCGGCGCGATGCTGCTCGACGCCATTCGCGACGACCTCACGACCCTCGCGATCGGCTTCGACGCGTATGTCAGCGAGCGGAAGCTCCGCGAGGACGGTGCGGTGGACGCCACGCTCGACGCGCTCGACGCGCGCGGCGTCGTGTACGACGCCGACGGAGCGCGCTGGTTCCGCTCGACCGAGTTCGGCGACGACAAGGACCGGCCGCTCGTGAAGTCCGGCGGGGAGTTCACCTACTTCGGCGCCGACGTGGCGTATCATCGGGACAAGCTCGCGCGTGGGTTCGACCGTATCATCGACGTGTGGGGCGCCGACCACCACGGCCACATCCCGCGCATGAAGGCGGCCCTCACGGCGCTCGGATTGGATGCGGCGCGGCTCGAGGTGCTGCTCGTGCAGGTCGTGAGCCTGACCCGCGCCGGCGTGCCGGTGCGGATGGGGAAGCGCTCCGGATCGTTCGTCACGCTGCGCGAGGTCGTGGAGGAGGTCGGCGCGGATGCGACGCGCTTCTTCCTGCTGATGCGGAAGTCGGATGCGCAGCTCGAGTTCGATCTCGACCTCGCGAAGCAGCGCACGACCGAGAATCCCGTCTTCTACGTGCAGTACGGCCACGCGCGCGTCGCGAGCGTCTTCAGGCAGGCCACCGCGGCCGGCGTCGCCGGGGACGCGGTCGGCGCCGCGGATCCGAGTCGGCTCGTCGAGACCGAAGAGCTCGCGCTGATCCGCGTCCTGGCGCAGTTCCCCGAGACGGTCGAGCAGGCGGCGCTCGAGCGGGAGCCGCATCGGGTGGTGTTCTATCTCATGCAGCTCGCGGGCGACTTCCACCGCTACTACAATCGCACCCGCATCCTCGGAGAGGATCGCGAGTTGACGCGCGCGCGCCTGCTCTTGGCCGCCAACGTGCAGAAGGTGATTCGCGTCGGACTGCGGTTGTTGGGCATCAGCGCGCCCGACACCATGTGACGGGGGGACAACGCATGGCCGGGAAAGGGACGCGTCATCGTTTCGAGCTGAGCCGGCTCGAGATCGCCGGGGTCCTGGCGGGCGCCACCGCGGCGCTCTTCGTGGTGTTCCTGCTCGGCATGTATGCCGGGCGGGGCCTCGCCGAGCGCCCGGGCGATGCCGGACAGCAGATCGTGCGCATGGCCGTCGCGCCGGCCGTCGAGCAAACGCCGGGCGCAGACGGCGACATCACGTTCGACCATACCCTCGATCGCGGCGCGCGTGGCGACGGGCACGCCGAAGGTCCCGGCGCGCACCCCGGCGCCGAGCGGGCGGTGGCCGCGGCGCCCGTCGAGACGGCACCCGCGAAGACGCGCGCGGAGGTCCCGGTCGTGAAGGCGCCCGAGCTGGCCCCGACGCCGTACACGGCCGAGGTCGCAGCGGCGGCGAAGCGGGGGGCGGGTGCGGCCGCGGCCGCTCCTTCCGCGACGCCCGCGACGAAGGTCGAGCAGCGGCCGACGCCACCCGCGACCGCCCGCGTCGCGGTCGCGCTCGCGCCCGCCGCGGCGCCGACGCCGGTCGCGCGCACGGGAGCGAAGGGCGACTGGAGCGTCCAGGTGTCGGCGACGCGCGATCCGCGCACCGCCGACGGCGTGCTCCGCCGCCTCAGGGGCAAGGGCTACGACGCGTTCGTCCTCAAGGTGCGTCGCCGCGGGGAGACGTTCTATCGCGTGCGGGTCGGCCACTACGCGTCGCTCGAAGAGGCGCAGCGGGTGGTGACGCGGCTGCGGAGGGAGCCGGGCGTGCCGGAGGCATTCGTCGCTTCCGACTGAGGGCGGGATGGGAGCGTGCACACCGAGCCTCGCTGATTTTCTCGAGCTGTCGCGTGGCGGCAACCTCGTCCCGGTCTTTCGCGAGATCCTCGCGGATACGGAGACCCCGGTGTCGGCGTTCCTGAAGACGACACGAGGCGAGCACGCGTTCCTGCTCGAGAGCGTCGTCGGCGGCGATCGGTGGGGGCGCTACAGCTTCCTTGGCTCGGAGCCGTCCGCGGTCTTCACGAGCCGCGGGACCACGGTCTCCCTGGTCGAGAGCGGGCAGCCGGGGCGCACCTTCGAGGCCGCCGATCCCCTGGAGGCCCTGCGAACGCTGCTCGCCGGCTATCGTGCAGTGCCGGTCGCCGGACTGCCCCGCTTCTTCGGGGGCGCGGTCGGGTACGTCGCCTACGATGCCGTCCGGTTCTTCGAGCGCCTACCGGCGCGGCTCCCCGATCCGCTCGGCCTCCCCGAGCTCTACTTCATCGTGCCGGCGAGCCTGCTCGTCTTCGATACGGTCGCGCAGTCGATCAAGGTGGTCGTGAACGTCGACCTGCGCGACCCGGCCACCGATCCGCGCGCCGCCTACGAAGCCGCCGCGGCGCGCATCGACGAGCTGGTCGCGCGGCTCGCCGCTCCGCTCACGCTGCCCGAGGCCTTGCCGACGAGCGGCGAGAGCCTCCCCATCTCGGCGAACATGACGGCCGGGGAGTACGCGGGCATCGTCGAGCGGGCGAAGGAGTACATCCGCGCCGGCGACATCATCCAGGTCGTGCTGGCGCAGCGCCTCGAGACCAGGCTCCGCGCCGCGCCGTTCGACGTCTATCGCGCCCTCCGCACCGTGAATCCGTCGCCCTACATGTTCTTCTTGAGGCTCGGCGAGCAGACGCTCGTCGGATCGTCGCCCGAGGTGATGGCGCGCGTCGAGGACGGCGAGCTCACGGTGCGTCCGATCGCCGGCACGTCGCCACGCGGAACCCAGGAGATGGAGGACCGCGAACTCGAGCGGAAGCTCCTCGCCGATCCGAAGGAGGTCGCGGAGCACATCATGCTGCTCGACCTCGGCCGCAACGATGTGGGCAGGGTGGCGAAGGTCGGGAGCGTCGAGGTGACCGAGCGGCTCGTGATCGAGCGCTACTCGCACGTGATGCACATCGTCTCGAACGTGCGCGGCACGCTCGCGGACGGTCGCGACTGCTTCGACGCGTTCCGTGCGACGTTCCCGGCGGGCACGCTCTCCGGCGCCCCGAAGATCCGCGCCATGGAGATCATCGAGGAGCTCGAGCCGGTGCGGCGCGGCGTCTACGGCGGGGCGGTCGGGTATTTCGGATTCGGCGGCACGATGGATACGTGCATTGCGATCCGCACCATGCTCATCAAGAACGGCACGGTGTACGTGCAGGCGGGGGCCGGGATCGTCGCCGACTCGGATCCGGAGCGCGAGCACGCGGAATGCCTCAACAAGGCGCGCGGGCTCCTGCAGGCGCTGAAACGCGCCGAGCAGCTGGCGCGCGATCAGGAGCGCGGGGGGGCTGTCGCGTGACCGCCGCCGCGCAGCGACGGGCGCCGAAGATCCTCGTCATCGACAACTACGACTCGTTCACCTACAACCTCGTGCAGTATCTCGGCGAGCTCGGCGCCGACGTCGAGGTGCGGCGGAACGACGCCATCGCGCTCGAGGACATCGCGGCGCGGAAGCCCGACGGCATCGTGGTTTCCCCGGGGCCGTGCACGCCGAAGGAGGCCGGCATCTCGGTGCCCGTCATCGAGCGCTTCAAGGGCACGATTCCGATCCTCGGCGTCTGCCTCGGGCATCAGGCGATCGGCGCCGCGCTCGGTGGCGACATCGTGCGCGCGCCGCGCATCATGCATGGGAAGACGTCGCCGATCCATCACGACGGGCGCGGGGTGTTCGAGGGGCTCGCGAACCCGTTCGACGCCACGCGCTACCACTCGCTGGTGATCGAGCGCGCCTCGCTGCCGCCCGGCCTTGAGGTGTCCGCGTGGACGGCCGAGGGCGAGATCATGGGCGTTCGCCACCGGAGCCTGCCGCTCGAAGGCGTGCAGTTCCATCCCGAGTCGATCCTCACGCTCGAGGGCAAGCGCTTGCTCGGAAACTTCCTCGCGGGCCTGTCGGCGGAGTGAGGCGCGGGGCGTCGTGACGGACTCCGGCAACGAGGCCGCGGACGCGGCGGCGCGGCGCGTGCGCGAGGCGATCGCGACGGTGGCGGCGGGTCGCGATCTCGACGAGCGGGGCATGCGGGCGGTCGTCGACGTCGTCATGAGCGGCGCCGCGACGCCGGCGCAGGTCGGGAGCCTGCTCACGGCGCTCCGCATGAAGGGGGAGAGCGTCGACGAGCTCGTCGGGACGGCGCGCGCGCTGCGCGCCCGCATGCTCCGCGTGCCGTGGCGCGGCGTCGTCGTCGACACCTGCGGCACCGGCGGCGACGGCGCCGACCTCTTCAACGTCTCGACCGCGGTGGCGTTGGTCGTTGCAGGGGCGGGCGTCGCCGTCGCGAAGCACGGCAATCGCGCCCAGTCCGGCCGGGTCGGCGGCGCCGACGTGCTGGAGGCCCTCGGCGTTCGTATCGATCTGCCGCCGGGCGGCGTCGCGCGTTGCCTCGAGCGTGCGGGCATCGGCTTCTGCTTCGCGCCGCGCTTCCATGCGGCCATGCGCTACGCCGCCGGTCCGCGGCGCGAGATCGGGCTCCGTACGATCTTCAACCTCGTCGGACCGCTCGCCAATCCCGGGGGGGCGGCGGTGCAGCTCGTGGGCGTCTCGGAGCCCCGCTGGACCGTGCCGATGGCCGAAGCGCTCCATCGGCTCGGCGCGACACGGGCGCTCGTCGTGCATGGCTCGGGTCTCGACGAGATCAGCACGATCGGGCCGACGCGTGTGAGCGAGGTCGGCACCGACGGCGTCCGCACGTACGACCTCGCGCCCTCCGATTTCGGGCTCGGTCGATGCGATGCGCCGCCGCGCGTCGCCGACGCCGCGGGCAGCGCGGCGGTCATCCGCGCCGTGCTCGCCGGAGCCGCGGGGCCCGCCCGCGACCTCGTCCTGGTGAACGCGGCGGCGACGCTCGGACTCACCGGTCTTGCCGCCGACTATCGCGTCGGCATGGCGGTCGCGGCGGCGGCGATCGACGGCGGCGCCGCCGCGCGGGCGCTTGCGCGACTGGTCGAGACGAGCAACGAGTACAAGGACGAAGCCGAGCCCGTATGAGCACGCTCCAGACCATCGTCGACCACGCCGCGCGGGAGCTCGAGACGCGCCGGCGCGTCCGGCCTCTCCGGACGCTCGTCGAAGCGCCGCTCTTCGCGCGCCCGCGCCGCGACTTCGCGGCCGCGCTCGAGGCGCCGGGGCGGCGCATCGTCGCGGAGGTGAAGCGCGCGTCGCCGTCGCTCGGCCGCATCCGCGACGATTTCGATCCGGTCGCGATCGCGACCGGATATGCGGCCGCGGGCGCCGCTGCGATCTCCGTGTTGACCGAGGAGCGCTTTTTCGAGGGGAGCCTCGACGACCTCGCCGCGATTCGCGAGCGCGTCGACGTTCCGCTCTTGCGCAAGGACTTCCTGTTCGAGCCCTACCAGGTATACGAGGCGCGGGCGGCGGGGGCGGACGCATTCCTCCTGATCGCCGCCGTCCTGCGGACCGAGATCCTGCGCGAGCTCGTGGCGCTCGGCCGCGAGATGGGGATGACCGCGCTGGTCGAGGTCCACACCGCGGAGCAGCTGGAGCGCGCGCTCGGTGCCGACGCGAGCGTCATCGGCATCAACAACCGGGACCTGGACACGTTCGTCACGCGGCTCGAGACCGGCCTCGAACTCGTCGGCTCCGTGCCGGCCGGCCGCACGATCGTCATCGAGAGCGGGCTCAAGACCGCGGCCGAGCTCGCGCGCTTCGAGGCCGCCGGCGTCCGCGCGTTCCTGATCGGCGAGACGTTGATGCGCGCCTCCGATCCCGGCGCGGCGCTGCGTGGGCTGCTCGCGTGACCGCCGCGCGCGAACGTCCCCTCTGCGTGAAAGTCTGCGGCATCACGCGGGCCGAGGACGCCGTTGCCGCGATCGAGGCCGGCGCCGATCTCCTCGGGTTCAACTTCTATCCGAACAGCCCGAGGTTCATCGCGCCGGAGGTCGCGGCGCCTATCATCGCGCTGCTGCCGCGCCAGGTGCTGGCCGTCGGCGTCTTCGTCGATGCGGAGCGGCCGGCGGTGGAGCGCGCGCTGGCGACGGCGAAGCTCGGGCTCCTGCAGTTCCACGGCAACGAGAGCCCGGAGTACTGCCGGGGCTTCGCGGTGCCGGCCATCAAGGCGCTGCGCGTGGCGAGCCTCGCCGCCCTCGAGGCGGTCGCCGCGCCGTATCCCGAGGGGTGGGTGCTCGTCGATACGGCCGACCCGACCCGCTACGGCGGCACGGGTCGCGCGCTGCCGATCGAGCCGGTCGCGCGGGACCTCGCGCGGCGGCTCTTCGTCGCGGGCGGCCTCGCGCCCGACACCGTCACGGACGTCGTGCGCCGCTTGCGTCCACTCGGGGTCGACGTCTGCTCGGGCGTGGAGCGCGCGCCCGGCATCAAGGACCACGCGCTCCTGAAAGACTTCGTGACCCATGCCAAGACTGCCTGATCGGCACGGCCATTTCGGCCCGTACGGCGGCCGCTACGTGAGTGAGACGCTGATGCCGGCGCTGCTGGAGCTCGAGCGCGCGTACAACCGCCTCCACAAGGAGGCGCGCTTCAAGCGCGATCTCCGCGAGCTGCACGAACGCTACACCGGCCGTCCGACGCCGCTGTACTTCGCCGAGCGGATCACGCGTACGCTCGGCGGCGCGCGCATCTACCTCAAGCGCGAGGATCTGTGCCATACCGGTGCGCACAAGATCAACAACACGCTCGGCCAGATCCTGCTCGCGAAGCGCATGGGCAAGACGCGCATCATCGCCGAGACCGGCGCCGGTCAGCACGGCGTCGCGACGGCGACGGCCGCCGCGCTCTTCGGCTTCGAGTGCGAGGTCTACATGGGGAGCGAGGACGTCCGCCGCCAGGCGTTGAACGTCTTCCGGATGAAGCTCCTCGGCGCGACCGTCCACCCCGTGGACTCGGGAAGCCGCACGCTCAAGGACGCGCTCAACGAGGCGATGCGCGACTGGATCACCAACGTGCGGGACACGTTCTACATCATCGGGTCCGTCGCCGGGCCCCACCCGTATCCGATGATGGTGCGCGACTTCCAGTCGGTGATCGGCCGGGAGGCGCGCCGGCAGATCCGGCACGTCGCGGGGAGGCTGCCCGACGTGCTGATCGCATGCGTCGGCGGGGGCAGCAACGCGATCGGCCTCTTCCACCCGTTCCTGGGAGACCGCGCGGTGCGGATGATCGGTGTCGAGGCGGCGGGCCACGGCGTCGCCACCGGACGGCACGCCGCCTCGCTGACGGCGGGGCACGTCGGCGTCCTCCACGGCAACAAGACGTATCTCCTCCAGAGCGAGACCGGCCAGGTGCAGATCGCGCACTCGATCTCGGCGGGGCTGGACTACCCGGCCGTCGGCCCGGAGCACAGCTACCTCAAGGACAGTGGGCGCGTCGCCTACGAGACGGTCGGCGACGAGGACGCGGTGGCGGCGCTCCGGATGCTCGCCGAGCAGGAGGGTATCATCGCCGCGCTCGAGAGCTCGCACGCCGTGGCCGCCGCGATCCGCGTCGCGCCGACGCTGCCGCGCCGCGCGATCGTCCTGGTGAATCTTTCGGGGCGCGGCGACAAGGACATGGAGACGGTCGCGGAGTATCTCGGCATCCGCCTCCGCGATTCCGGGGAGGAGCGCGCGTGAGCCGAATCGCCGAAACCTTCGCCCGGCTGCAGGCCGAGAAGCGCGCGGGGTTCATCCCGTTCCTCATGGCGGGCGACCCCGATCTCGGCGTCACCCGCGAGCTGTTGCGCGCGGCCTTCGACGCCGGCGCCGACCTCGTCGAGCTCGGGGTGCCGTTTTCCGATCCGATGGCCGACGGGCCCGTGCTGCAACGCTCGGCGGAGCGCGCGCTCGCCGCGGGCACGACGCTCACGGGCGTGCTCGAGCTCGTGGCCGAGGCGCGGCGGGACTCGCGCGTGCCGATCGTCCTCTTCGGGTATGCCAATCCGTTCCTGCGCTACGGCGCCGAGCGGCTCGCCCGGGACGCGGCGACGAGCGGCGTGGACGGCGTGCTCTGCGTCGACATCCCGCCGGAAGAGGCCGACGACCTCGAGCCGGCGCTCGCGGCCGCCGGCCTCGACATGATCTTTCTCCTGGCGCCGACGAGTGATCGGTCGCGGGTCGAAGCCGTGCGCGCGCGCGCGCGCGGCTTCGTCTACTACGTGTCGATCACCGGTACGACGGGCGCTGCGGCCCCCGATTCCGCGGCGGTTGCCGCGATGATCGACCACGTACGGGCACGGGTCCGTCTGCCGGTCGGCGTCGGTTTCGGTATCACGGAACCCGCGCAGGCGGCGACGCTCGGGCGCGTCGCCGACGCGGTCATCGTCGGGAGCGCGGTCATGCGGCTCGTCGAAGAGCATCCGGGCGCCGCG
>WBZR01002563.1_pt1 | contig 18377 bp, 9 predicted proteins | sample 5204231 | NCBI WGS metagenome assembly WBZR01 (sample SAMN12412403, study PRJNA552823) | activated sludge metagenome | isolation source: activated sludge from anammox sidestream of wastewater treatment plant... | place: USA: Virginia | collected 2017-08 | reverse complement strand
TTATTATTGTCTTTATGGGTATTGTTTTCCAGATAGAATCGATCTTTAATAATTTAGGTATTGGTAGATCGATTCTGGGATTAGTGTTTTTGTTCATCCTTACCTTTAGTGGGATATTTGTTATTTTTTCATCAGAAATTTTCGGGTTAATCCCCGGATATTTTGGCAAGGATACAACTCTGTCTGGTAGAGTTGATATCTGGAACTTTGTGTGGAATGATATAGAAAAGCGATTCTTATTAGGATACGGTTTTGCAACCTACTGGATAATGGGTTCTTCAAGATTAGAGATATTTGCAAGTTATTTTGAAGGGTTTATGGTGAACGAAGCACACAATGGTTATCTGGAAATAGTGCTTCAATTAGGTTTAATTGGTTTCGTATTTTTTTTGTTTCCTATTGCTGCATATATATACCGGATGTTTAAGTTAAATAATAATTTAGCCATACTGATTTTTATTTCGATAATGACACTTAATTATACTGAGTCAGTATTATTTAAAGTTGGTTTGGGAATTACAACTTTCTATTTTATGGCTACATATGTTACACTTTCAGTTTTTCATTTTAACTTAGGACAAGTAAATCATAATGAGAATGATTCCTCTTAAAATATTCCTAATTTTAAAAATTGATATTTGAATAGTTATTCTGAGAAAAAAGCAATACTAATATAAAGAGTTAAGAAGGAATTATATCTTCGGATTATTTAGCACAATGGCTTGGTATTTGTTGCTTAACATCAAATGAGTTGCAATTCTTTCAGAAAAGTGTATTAACAAAAATTATTAACTGCTATTATTTTAATTTTCATCAGTTTGCTTCTGTTAATCTTTTGTTTTGAATTGGAATGAAAAAAATCAAAACCAAATTAACTTACTAAATATTTATAGTTGATTTTAGCAAATCAATATTGTGTGTTACCTTAAAGAGTAAAAAAACGATTGTAAGTAATAAGATTTACTAGTTATAGTCGGGTATGAGTAATATTCTGTTTCAGTAAGTATTTCTGCAGAAGTAAAAGTAATAACATTATGGATAAAAGTTTTAAAAGAGATTTTATTAAAGGTTCAGCCGCTGCATCTATGGGAACTGTAGTAGCTATGGTTTTCCAGTTTCTGAGTATTGTCATAATTACACGTTATGTTACTAAAGAGGAATTTGGAATTTATGTTTTGATAATTGTGATTTCTACTTTCATAGATACTGTCAGCAGTCTAGCTCTTGAACAAAGTCTCGTAAAATTTATATCTAGTGCTGATAGTCTGGAAAGAAGATCAACATTTATTCCTATACTGATGATAAGAATTATATTAGTGGTTGCCGCCATTATTCTAGTAGTTTTATTTGGCAATTTTATAATGCCTTTGTTCAATTTTACTGCAACCGGATTTTTAGATGTAATCATCATACTGTTTATATTGTCAAGTTTTAGAGGATTGTTTTATAATTTATTACAAGGAATGAACCTCTTTAAGAAATATGCACTGGTACAAACTATAACCTCAATTGTAAGGGTCGCACTTTTATTCATTATTATTTATTTGAGTGCTTTAACCCTAAAAAATGTTTTATTAGTAGAAATAATTGCTGTTACTTTTACAGTGTTGTTTCAGATGGTTTTCATTCCCTATAAAGAAGTTTTTCATTGGAATGTTGATATTAAAAACATCAAAAAGATTCTCAACTTTAGTTTTCCCCTATATTTCTCAGGTATATCATATTTTGTACAAACCCAAGTAAATGTTTTTATAATAAGCGCATATTTAAACCCGCTTAGTATTGCTAATTTTGATGTTGCTGGTAAAATTCCTCAGGCAAGTGCAAAAGGATTTCAATCATTTATTATCGTGTTTTTCCCAAATCTTTCAAGACTGTTGTCGATGGGTGAGCGTGATTCTGCAATGATATTAATTAATAAATCGATCTTAACACTCTCTATCATTATAAACTTACTATTGCTGATTTCTTTTCTTTTCAATAGTGAAATAATTCTTTTACTCTTTTCTGACAAGTATTTAGATTCTGCGTTGGCTTTTTCATTAATGATGGTTGCTTTTTATTTAACTGCAATTTCAAATATTATGGGATATTCATTAGTTTCAGCTGGACTCCCATCTATTACTTTAAAAGTTAATATTGCCGCGGGCATAATAAATTTAATTGGAGCCTTCTTGATGGTTCCACTCTGGGGTTTTATGGGAGCTGTATATTCAATTTTATTAACCGGACTTTCGTCACTACTGTTTCATTATTTATATTTGGCTAAATATGATATGCAGATAGAGGCTATTAATTTTATTAAACCGACGTTGATTATAATTTTAGTACTGCTTCTTTATTATACATTTTATCCGGTGAGTTTAATTATTAAAATAATTTTATTGATTATTTATTTCGTTGCGATCTCTTTTTTAATACCGGAAGCAAAAGAGATATTCAAACAGATATTTAAACATTTATTCAGATTCAAACCAGAAAGCCACAGTTAGAAAATTTTATAATGGATTGCTCATTTTATTCAAAGTTATAATCAGATTATTCAGTATTAACAAAAGATCTATTAAGATTAATAACAATGAACGTATATATAAAACTAACATAACAGGCATTACATAAATGAATAAATAGAACTTAATTTTTTATTTTATATCACAAATTGAAAGAATTTCATGAGCTTAAATAAAATCAAAGTATTAATGATAGATTCCTGGGTGGGGGAAGGAAACGAATATGCACTTTACATCTGTAAGGAGTTGAAAAAAGCTGGTGTTAACATAAGTCTGATAGTGCCTGAAGATAATATTGACAAAGAGATTTTTGATTTCCCTTTTCTTCCTCTTTGTCCAACAAAAGCAAAAAATATTAGTAAGTTGAATAAAATGTTAAGATATTATAAATATCTTTTAAACATCTATAAACTTATACGAAAAGAAGAATATGATGTTGTTCACTTTCAGTTCTTTCGTAGAAGGAGAATTGAAAGTTTATATTTTTTGATACTTAAATTGATGGGCATAAAACTTGCCTATACCGTACACGATATTTCACCCTTGGATGAGAGTAAACTCGATCATCTTTTTAATCTGCTGGTTTATAAGGCGGCTGATATTCTAATCGTGCATTCCAATTTAAATAAGAAAACTCTATCTGAACAAACTAAACTAAAAGAAGAAAAGATAATGGTAATGCCTCATGGTGATTTTGATAGTTATGTTCCAGACAGAGTTATATCCAAATCTGAGGCAAGGCAAATCTTTGGATTATCACAAGAAAATAATGTTATTTTATTTTTTGGTGCCATCAAGGAATATAAGGGATTAGATATTCTATCCAATTCTTTATCTTTAGCATCCAAGAAAATCAATAATTTAGCATTTATAATTGCCGGTGAGGCTGGTGATGCAGAGACAAAAAAAATTGTTTTGAAATGCCGGGATATATTATCAAGGCTACCAAAGAATGTTAAGGTTATTTTTCATGATGAATTTATCCCTATAAATGAAGTTGCAAAATATTTTATTGCTTCTGACATTGTGGTACTACCATATAGAAGGGTAACACATAGCGGAATTCCTCATCTGGCTTTTTCATTTGGCAGACCAATAATTGCATCGAATGTTGGAGATTTTCAGGAAATTATTGAGGAAGGCAAGAATGGATTTGTTTTGTCTTCTAATACCCACGAGAATTTATCAGAAAAAATTATTCAAGCTTTTTCTGATAAACCCAGGCTCGAAGAAATGGGGAAATATGCAAGGGATTTTTGTGCAACAAAATATACATGGAAGAATAGTGCAGAATCTTTGATTCCAGTTTACGAAAAAATGGTTAAGGACAGGTAAAATAATTTAATGAAACATACTGTTACTTTTTACGGTGTTTCTCAGATTACATTACTTTTCAGAGATATTATGTATAAGGGTATTTTCTTAAAGTTTTTCAAAGACTAAGTAACTAAAAATTAAATAATTAACTTATAAGATGATTATTAGATTATTAAAAATACTTATCAGTGTTTTATATCTTATTACAAAGAAAATTACAGCTGTTTTTGGTAAGACTCAGGACAGTCAACGGTGTGTTGTGCTGTATTATCACTCTGTATTGGAGAGTGAAAAAGAAAAATTTATTCGTCAAATAAATTATCTTTCAAATAAATATTACTTTGTTTCTATTAACTCTCCTAATGTAATTACTTCAAAAAAAAATCTGATTTCCATTACATTTGATGATGGACTATCCAGTATTCTAAAGAACGCTTTACCTGAATTAATAAATAGAAAAATCCCCACAACCATTTTTATACCTGCTGCTAAGGTAGGTAGTTATCCAAGGTGGGAACAAAAAAGGCAGGAAATTTACTATGACGACAGGATCTTAAATCAGGATGAAATAAAGTATTTATCAGATCATGGAATAGATATTGGATCTCATACCTTACACCATACTGATTTAAAAAATGTAACATCAGAGGATGCAAGGAAGGAATTTCAATTATCAAAATCACTCCTTGAAAAAATCACAAGAAAGGAAGTTGTATCGTTTAGTTTTCCTTATGGAAGTTTTAATGATGAATTGTTAACTCTTGCATTTGATTGTGGTTATAGTTTTGTTTATACAACGGAGCCAGAGAGAATTTCTTTCCCTACTATTCGAAAAGTAATCGGAAGAGTAGGTGTTGACCCTGATGATCATTTTTTAGAATTTAAACTTAAGGCTGCTGGAGCATATTCCTGGTTACCAAGAATCAGCAGGTGGAAAGCAAAGGTAAAGAATTTTACAGCGTTTTAGTGTTTGATTTTCAAAAAAATAAATTAAAATAAGAATAGAATTATAATTATTACAGAAAATGATTTTTTTAAAAGAAATAGACGACAAAACATTTTGGCATAATTCACTGAAAGAATTTGATGATGCAAACATATATCAAACCTGGAATTTTTCCTTAATAGTTCAAAATGAAAAGAAAGTAAAACACATTGCGATTTACTCAGACAAGAACCTGATTGGTTTAGTAAAAGTGCGCATCAGGACAGTGCCAATTCTAAATCGCGGGATAGCTTATATTTTAAATGGACCCGTATGGCAAAAAAGAAATCAAGAAATTAATTTCCAGATATTAGAAGATATTTTTCTTGCTTTGAGACAAGAGTTTGTCCTTAAGCAGCAACTTGTATTAAGGATACAACCCTTCATTTTTACTGACAAGGTTCAAAATTTGGATTTTATTGAAAATCTTGGATTTTATCGCTTAGATAAGTCCAAGAGATACCAGACATTAGTTTTATATATTGATAAAGAACTTGATGAAATAAGAAAAAATTTTAAGCAGAAATGGAGAAACTGTCTGAATCAGTCCGAAAGAAATGATCTGGAAATCAAAGAAGGGAATGACCAGCAACTATATAATGTTTTTCTTGGTATTTACAATCAAATGATGACACGAAAGAAATTTAAAGAAAATGTGGATCCATTTAAAATGGGAAAAATGAATGAAGTATTGGATGATGAATTCAAGAAGAAAATATTCGTCGCATATAAAGATAAATTTCCAGTAGCCAGTATAATAGGTAGCGCCATTGGAAATACAGGTATTTATTTATTAGGAGCATCAAATGAAATTGGTATGAAGACTAAAGCATCCTATTTACTACAATGGGAAATGATAAAATGGTTGAAGAGAAGAGGCTGCCAAAGATATGACTTAGGCGGAATCAATAAAGTTGATAATCCTGGAGGATATCATTTTAAATCCGGGATTACCGAACATGAAGTATCGGGCATGGGCACTTTTGAAATATATAATAATTGGTTATCCAAGCGAATTGTTAATTTCGGAGAGCTTATTACTCGATAAATTAGACCAGATTTGCAATTAAGGATTAACTTTAAAACAACACATCATTTTTTAATGAACTTAATTATTTCCCAAGAATTATTTTAAGGGAAACGATCTTTTTTCGTTTCCCTTCCATGTTTTGTTCTATTTCAACTTATTTACAACTACTTAAATTTTCTTATAGTCATTTGATACTATTTTAGATATATCATTTTCTTGGTCTCTACAAAGGAGCCTGCTTGTAATCTGTAAAAGTAAATACCACTTGTTAGATTATAAACTTCGCCTCCAAATGAAGACCCACCATCAGCGGAAAACTCAATTTCATAACTTCCCATAGGTTTCTCTTCATTGACAAGTGTTGCAACTTTTTTTCCCAAAATATCATATACTATTATTGTTACAAATGAAGATGAGGGAATAGAATAGTTAATTGTTGTAGATGGATTAAATGGGTTGGGATAATTTTGACCCAAAGTAAATCCAGATGGAAAGTTATTGTTGAACGGATCAACTATGGTAGCATCACTTCCCCAAATTTCGGCTTCCCAAAGCCCTGCCCAAGGGCTTTGATTGTTATTAATAAAATGAATCCTTACATATCTTGCTTCAACTGACGTAAATTCATCTACTGTCCACTCCTCATTGGAAACAGAGATTCTTTGGGGAATAACGGTAATCCAGTTATTGTGATCAGTTGATATTGAAATTGAGTAATCATAATACCTTCCAGCATTCCAATTATAAAATGATAGTCTTGTCTTACATACTGTCCTGATTGTGCCTAAATCAAATGTTAATTCCTCAGGCATCGGCTCAGCAGCCCATCTTGAATCAGGGTCTCCACTAAGTGCACCCAGTCCATCAATAGTCTTCTCCGGTGTATGGTCAGGCTCTATTATTATTCCTTCTACAGCTACTATAGGAAACTTCATTAACGTATCAGGGGGCAAAAGTATGTATTGGGCAGTATTGTTTTGTGTAATGGAATTGCCGGAAAGGTCTTCAACATTAACAACCGTAACTACATATGAACCCGGAGAATGAGGAGACGTTTGAAGAGTAACTTTTGTACCAGATAGTGATGCGTTAAGAACATTGATGTTGTTAGTTATGGAGTAGTTGCTCTCGTTCTCAGCTGTTGCTTGATCTAATGCCTCTGAAAAATTTACTACCAATGTTACTGAGTCCAGCAAACTTGCCCCGGTTACTCTTGGAGGAGTCAAATCTGGTCCGGCATCATATTCATAAGCACCGATAGTAGGAGTATCATCTCTTGGATTACCGTTTATATCTCCCCAAACTAATCTGCCTTTTAGATTATAAGTTGAATTGAGATAATTTATATACCACTCGGCATCTTCACCTGCATTTATCGCCGGTGAACCAGATTTTAATTCACCATTAATAGTACCTTGATTGGGTTCGTGTCCGATATTACTTACAAGTAATGGGTTTCCCTTCACTCCTGTGCCGCCATAGTTATTAACAAAATCAGTCCATCCGGAAGGAGTGCCTGTTCTTCCATTCCCAGTAATACTGCCTGCAAACCCAACATTACTATCCCAACTTCTGTAATATAGGTTATTTCTTATACTGTCCACTCTGAGATTTGAACCTGTGCTATTATCAAAGGTTGAAATTGTATTACTGCTTGAAGGTGCATATTGTGCTATAAGATTATTGATTACTCTTGTATTTGTTGAAGTTGAATATTCAAGCCAAACACCTCTTACTCTGGGTCCATTGCTTACAACTGTATTATGCAGTATCCAGGTTGGAGGCATAGGATTATGATCATACCAACGTGTCATAAGTGTACCACCCCAATTAGCACCAGACATCCAAACACCTCCCATATAACAGAAGTTATTATAAATGATAACCGGATTATTCCCTTCCGAACCTAGTATAATGGGAATACCACCACCTTCAGGACTATAAACTGAATCATTTATCAGAATATTATTAGTTATCACAAATCCATTACCTAAGTAGCCCTGTATTGCATCTACGTGCTGAGTGGGATGTTGGTTAGGTATTCTTATATAGTTGTTATGAATAAAAACTCTGGAAGCACCTTTTACTTGTATCCCGTCTGATTCACCTTCAATATAATTAGGAGAAACTATTCTGCAATTCTCGATAAAAACACTATCCATATTCTGATAACCAACCTCACCTGTCTCAAATCTCATACCTGCTGAGTAGAACCCATATATCATACAAGAATCAATCTTAATTCCTCTGTGAAAATTATCAACATTAGCATACACTCCTGAATATACATTCCTTGTTTCAATACCCTTTATAGTAATATAACTTGGATTTGAGCCAGAACCATCGTGAAATAGAATAGCTGATTGACTATGATTGTTTCCATCTATTATTACCCTGCCTGAGTGTCCTGATGGTGATGGAGAATATTTACCTGTAGTAATTGTTATCCAATTAACAGTATTGCCGCTGCAATTTGGCTGTAAAGGTGCACTATATACTAAGGAGTCAGTTCCGCCTGATATATAAATATAATCTCCGGGCTTTATTGAACTCCAGTTAATATTAGAAAAAGATTTCCACGCATTAACCCAGCTTGTTCCATTGTTAGAGCCGCTTGCATTCTTATACACATACCAGTTTGTGGCATAAATTGGAAGTGATAATGATAGAAATAAAGCTACAATAAATAATAAACTGTTTATTTGATGGCTGATTAAGAATCCTCGTATTTTCATCGCTGTCCTTTTATATTTATAATGATAAATCTAATCCCAATATATGTGCCGTTATGAATCATTATTTTTTTGAAACATTTATAGTGAGACTGACGGTAAAATCGCAAATTTGGTAATTTTTACTCACTATTTTTATCAGGTGAATTTATTTTTTACGAAAGGAAGGTGCACAAAGAGTGCATTTTGAAAAAATCTTTCGTTCTTTAATAACTAAAATAATTAAATCTTTATTCGTATAAAAGTACTTTATTTCATTTTAATTTTACCAACATATCTTAACAAGTTATTTATTAGATAACAAAGATTTTGGTCAATCAAATAATGCGTCAGATATTTACAAATTCAAAATTGAGAAAACTAGATTTTATTAAAACAACAAGTATCAAGGAATAATCGCAACCTATATTCCTTCTTAACTTATTACTTTACAATAATAAATTTCAATGCAAAAAGATAATTATATTTATAAAGTTCTAAACCAAATCAATAAAATATTAACAACGAAGTGATAAATTTTACTTTAGCCAACTTATCCCTATCCTGAGAATAATTTTTTAATTGTAATATATAATATTTAATTAACTGAAAAATATTACCCTTACTTGTTTTTTTCTGTCAGTTTATTTTAAAAGATTCTTTTTAAAATAAAAAACCTCACTTCTAGTGAGGTTTAATCTTTGTATAAATTGAATTTCTATTTTTTAACAATACTTGTACAACATAGTTTCGAAAGAGACAGATAGTTTATCGAAGGAGAATCATTTTCTTAACTTCAACGAACTTTTCACTTTCAATTCTATAGATGTATGCACCGCTTGATAAATCACCGGCATCAAAACTTATTTTATAATTTCCTGCTTGGTAAATTCCTTCTGCAAGAGTTTTGATATGTTCTCCAAGCATGTTGTAAACATTAATTTTTATATGCGTTTCATGTGGTAGAGAGAATCTTATTGTTGTACCAGGGTTAAATGGATTAGGATAGTTTTGTGATAATTCATATTTAGTTGGTATTGTCTCTAATTCAACAATTTGTGAGTACTCAAAGCTTCCATTAAAATCAATTTGCTTTAATCTGTAAGCAAGAACTGATGACTTAATTAGGCTTAAATCATCAATGTAGAAATATTCGTTTTGTTTGGTTGTTGTTCCATGTGCTTCAATAAAAGCAATATTTTCCCATTCGGAGTTTTCTTGCTTTCTTTGAATTTCAAAACCTCGGTTATTTGTTTCAGTAGCAGTGATCCATTCCAGGTTTACTTTACCATCATAATATGTCGCATTAAAAGAAATCAACTCGACTGGTATTGAACCACTTCCCCAAATTTCGGCTTCCCAAAGCCCTGCCCAAGGGCTTTGATTGTTATTAATAAAATGAATCCTTACATATCTTGCTTCAACTGACGTAAATTCATCTACTGTCCACTCCTCATTGGAAACAGAGATTCTTTGGGGAATAACGGTAATCCAGTTATTGTGATCAGTTGATATTGAAATTGAGTAATCATAATACCTTCCAGCATTCCAATTATAAAATGATAGTCTTGTCTTACATACTGTCCTGATTGTGCCTAAATCAAATGTTAATTCCTCAGGCATCGGCTCAGCAGCCCATCTTGAATCAGGGTCTCCACTAAGTGCACCCAGTCCATCAATAGTCTTCTCCGGTGTATGGTCAGGCTCTATTATTATTCCTTCTACAGCTACTATAGGAAACTTCATTAACGTATCAGGGGGCAAAAGTATGTATTGGGCAGTATTGTTTTGTGTAATGGAATTGCCGGAAAGGTCTTCAACATTAACAACCGTAACTACATATGAACCCGGAGAATGAGGAGACGTTTGAAGAGTAACTTTTGTACCAGATAGTGATGCGTTAAGAACATTGATGTTGTTAGTTATGGAGTAGTTGCTCTCGTTCTCAGCTGTTGCTTGATCTAATGCCTCTGAAAAATTTACTACCAATGTTACTGAGTCCAGCAAACTTGCCCCGGTTACTCTTGGAGGAGTCAAATCTGGTCCGGCATCATATTCATAAGCACCGATAGTAGGAGTATCATCTCTTGGATTACCGTTTATATCTCCCCAAACTAATCTGCCTTTTAGATTATAAGTTGAATTGAGATAATTTATATACCACTCGGCATCTTCACCTGCATTTATCGCCGGTGAACCAGATTTTAATTCACCATTAATAGTACCTTGATTGGGTTCGTGTCCGATATTACTTACAAGTAATGGGTTTCCCTTCACTCCTGTGCCGCCATAGTTATTAACAAAATCAGTCCATCCGGAAGGAGTGCCTGTTCTTCCATTCCCAGTAATACTGCCTGCAAACCCAACATTACTATCCCAACTTCTGTAATATAGGTTATTTCTTATACTGTCCACTCTGAGATTTGAACCTGTGCTATTATCAAAGGTTGAAATTGTATTACTGCTTGAAGGTGCATATTGTGCTATAAGATTATTGATTACTCTTGTATTTGTTGAAGTTGAATATTCAAGCCAAACACCTCTTACTCTGGGTCCATTGCTTACAACTGTATTATGCAGTATCCAGGTTGGAGGCATAGGATTATGATCATACCAACGTGTCATAAGTGTACCACCCCAATTAGCACCAGACATCCAAACACCTCCCATATAACAGAAGTTATTATAAATGATAACCGGATTATTCCCTTCCGAACCTAGTATAATGGGAATACCACCACCTTCAGGACTATAAACTGAATCATTTATCAGAATATTATTAGTTATCACAAATCCATTACCTAAGTAGCCCTGTATTGCATCTACGTGCTGAGTGGGATGTTGGTTAGGTATTCTTATATAGTTGTTATGAATAAAAACTCTGGAAGCACCTTTTACTTGTATCCCGTCTGATTCACCTTCAATATAATTAGGAGAAACTATTCTGCAATTCTCGATAAAAACACTATCCATATTCTGATAACCAACCTCACCTGTCTCAAATCTCATACCTGCTGAGTAGAACCCATATATCATACAAGAATCAATCTTAATTCCTCTGTGAAAATTATCAACATTAGCATACACTCCTGAATATACATTCCTTGTTTCAATACCCTTTATAGTAATATAACTTGGATTTGAGCCAGAACCATCGTGAAATAGAATAGCTGATTGACTATGATTGTTTCCATCTATTATTACCCTGCCTGAGTGTCCTGATGGTGATGGAGAATATTTACCTGTAGTAATTGTTATCCAATTAACAGTATTGCCGCTGCAATTTGGCTGTAAAGGTGCACTATATACTAAGGAGTCAGTTCCGCCTGATATATAAATATAATCTCCGGGCTTTATTGAACTCCAGTTAATATTAGAAAAAGATTTCCACGCATTAACCCAGCTTGTTCCATTGTTAGAGCCGCTTGCATTCTTATACACATACCAGTTTGTGGCATAAATTGGAAGTGATAATGATAGAAATAAAGCTACAATAAATAATAAACTGTTTATTTGATGGCTGATTAAGAATCCTCGTATTTTCATCGCTGTCCTTTTATATTTATAATGATAAATCTAATCCCAATATATGTGCCGTTATGAATCATTATTTTTTTGAAACATTCAAAATGAGACGATCGGTAAAAATGTAAATATGGTAACTTTTACTCAAATTTTCATCAGGTGAATTTATTTTTTACGAAAGGAAGGTGCACAAAGAGTGCATTTTGAAAAAATCTTTCGTTCTTTAATAACTAAAATAATTAAATCTTTATCAGCATAAAAGTACTTGTAATGAAAAGAATATTAATTTATTTATTAAACAAAATTAATTTTAATGCTGCCTGCAGAATCAGATCTGGTTCATCTTATTATTCATATTCATAAGCTCCAATTGCAGGAGTATTATCTCTTGGAACACCATTTATACCTTCATTGGGAAGTATAATTCCCCAGGTTTTATAAAAGTAATCCAGATAAGGCTGGATATTCTCTCCTTTATTTATGGCGGGAGAATTAGGTTTTAGCTCTCCATTTAAAGTTAATTGACTTGGTTCATGACCAAAATGTTTTACAAACAATGGATCGGCATTTACTCCGGTCCCCCCAAGAATTCGCCATTCTGTCCAATTTGATATTTCCCCCATTCCAACCGTACTATATTTGTATCCGCCAGAAAATAAAGTTTGCACGTTATCTTCCTTCCAGAACAGATTGTTTCTAATACTATCCATTGGCATATTTTTACGCCAAACACTACTTGATGAGAAGTTTGTATGCCAACCATGGGTATTACTGCTTCTCCAATCTTTATCATACATTCCATCTGGTAAACAATACATTGCATTAATATTGTTTATAAATAAATCTATTTTATATTCTTGACCAACTCCTGCTATTCTTGGTCCGTTTGTAACAATTGTATTATTAATGATATATGTAAGCGGCTGATGAGCTTCGTCACTATAATATCGCGTCCACATATTATAACCCATATTGGCGTTTGGATACCAGACACCGCCCATATAACAGAAATTATTATATAGAATTACCGGATTGCGCTGCTGGATTGGCTTATTATAATTATAATCAATACTTCCCAATATAAACGGTAATCCTCCCCCCTCTGGGCTGTAAACTGAATCGTTAATAATAATATTATTATAAATAATGAAACCATCTGCCTGTACACTTTGTATTCCATCGTTGTGTGCTTTCGGATCTTGATTACGATTTGCAATAAAGTTATTCCGTATAATTGTACGTCGTGGATACAAATCTCCATCTCCATTAAAATGAAAACAGTCGGTTTGAAAACCCTTGTTTACAAATGAAACTATTCTGCAGTTTTGTATAATTGTACTATCAGCATTACCTATGCAGAGCACCCCAGCTAAATCATACCAATCGTAAATAAAAAGTGAATCCAGAATAATTCCTTTACAAACGCCAGGTTCAGAATCGATATTAAAATTAACTCCGGCAGTAGATTGACGACATTCTAATCCTTTAACTGTAACATAAGCGGGTGCTGTTCCTTTATAATCATCAAATAAAATGCTTTCGTGTCTTGTTTCTGCCTGACCATCAATTATAACCCTGCCGCTGTGTCCCGTTGATAAAGGGGCGTATTTACCAGCTACAATAGTAATTCGTTGAGTTTCAGTGCCTCTGCATTTTGGTGCCAATGTCTCATAGTAAATAGTCGAATCCTTTCCTCCCGAAATATAAATAATATCTCCTGGTTGTATTAAATCCCAGTCAATATCAGAAAATGATTGCCAAGCATTATCCCATGAAATTCCATTGTTTCGACCGGTGGCATTTTTATCTACAAAATATTTCGATGTGTGAGCAATTGTTGTACATTGAGATGTAATTATACATATCAATAAAAAAAATCCTGAGTAGAAAAAATATTCTGGAATATACTTCATATACTCTCCTAAAATTTAATAGATAGGAAATATTTTATAAAATCTTTTTTCTTATCTGAATAATTCCAGACTATCAAAATTATTAATGTATAAACCGATTGTAAGTGTAGAAGCACTGAAGGTTACTTTATGATAATCTGGCTCTGTAAGCCCATCATTGTAGGTTTATACTCATTAAACAGCATATTTCAAATATCAGTTCGGTACTTGTGTGCCCTTTCCATTGTTTGGCACCCAGTAGTTTTCTTGATCATTATTTTGGACTTGACCATTTAAATTAAAGTCAGATTCCTTGTATCCGGATTGCCCGTTTTGTAGAATCCAATAATTTTGTAAATCATTATTCTGTACTTGTCCATTCGCATTAGCATCCCCGGAAATCAATCCAAAAACACTGCTCCCAAGGTCAGCCATTGACTCGGTTCCATAAGCTTGTGTTTGTGCGGTACTGAAATCATAGAGGGAACTATTTGTAAAACTCAGGTTGACCGGATTAGCACTCATAATTGGCAGATGATTTCTGTGCCTTATAACTATATAGTAATTTCCGGGAACTATTCGATTAAATTTTACCTGACTTGATCCATCAAGGTCCACAATACTGCCATTGCTTTTTAATAAAGCTGCCCGGCTTCCTACGATTGTATTTGCTGCTGTGCCAGTTCTCAGCTCAACAAGAACCCAATCAACTATATCTGCGGGCATATCATAAACTCTTTCACTGCCACGGTAATTCCAGATTCCAAGGGTATCATTGTATGGGTGATGAAAAGGTAAATTATCTGATGAATTCAATGTTGTTGCCATTGTTCCGCTTCCAGCATAACTTCCCTGAAGATATACTTTTGCATTTACAACTGTCTGGGTAATTAGCCGTATATATGCCCATCCCACATATCCATTACTACCAGAGATCACATCTGCTTTCTGCGTATAAAGTGCAAACTGCCCGTTAGTAACAGTAACCATTCCTAAGGACACATCACTATTTTTACTTACTTCCACACTGTCTTTTGACGGATTACTTTCATCATTAATTGAATAAAATAATCTGTAAGTCCTATCGGGATCTTTCACAATAATAGTTGCTCTTACCTCATATTGACCATTAGGGATATTGCGGTAAAACTTCATCACTGGTAAATTTTTATTTGAAGTGTTACAATACACTGCAGGTGAACCTATGTAGCGGGGATCCGTCCAATTAACAGTGTGCCAGTATTCATTCCAGACTGATGCATTGAAGGATCCTGCGTTTTCAAAAGTGCTGCGTACAGGATACTGTGATGTATCATCAGAACATCTGATTACACAACCCGGCGGATATAGATCATTTACAACTTCTCTAACTGTCTTAACCGGAATCTGCCTCGAAACCACCTCATCAAAAGTCGCTCTTAAAAGTGCCGTATCTTGTTCCCAACCACCAGACTGATTACCCAATGGATGACCATAAAAAATTACCCATTGGTTTTTCACAGCAGCAGAGTCCAATAATTTTCTAACTTGTTGTATAGTTACATCGTTTGTTAAACTGAACCGTTTCAAAAAGTAAATATCATAGGGATGAGACATCCCCTCTTCGCTTTGATTATAGTTGCCTGTACCTGCAGAATAATATGGATGGTATGCCCTAACTATATTAACCAGATTATGAGTCCAATCATTGCGGGGTGATTGAAAACCTGAATTAGGGAAACCAAGAGAGTCCAGCCAGTTTTTCATTTTACTGACCTCGAGTTGTGTAATCGGATCTGCGTGACTATATGTATGGCTGCTAATCTCCCAGCCAGCTTTCTGCATCACTTGTAAATGTTCCAGAGCGTGGTAATCAGTACCTTGCATCCACCAGGTAATTGCATTTATCCAACCTACTGCCGGAAATCCGTACTTCTGATACAAAGGGAAACCGAGATCCCACCATGAAGGATATCCATCATCGTAAGAAAAAGAAACTACCGGTCCATACTGTGCTTTTATATTGCCTATGCTTAAAAAGAACAGCATTATTAATAAAATTATTTTACGCTTCATTTCATCCCTCTTATGGATTATCAAAAATCAAATATTAAAAAATATTTAACAAACAAATTCATCTTATTAACGGATATAATTAATTAATAAAGAGCAGGAGTGAAATAATTAAGTAACAACAAAAATGACCCTTAAGAGAATAACCTTGCTTACCACGTTACACAGCAAAGACCAACTTTTTAACAATCAGATAACTATAAATAGTCTAAAAATTATTTGATCAGAACCATTTTTCTTACCTGAGTAAATGCATTGCTTTCAATCCTGTATATATATATTCCGCTTGGGAAATTGGAAGCAGTAAAGGTAACTTTGTGATAACCTGCCTCATAAGTTCCTTCTGCGAGTGTTTCTACCAATTCGCCGAGCATATTATAAATATTAATTTTTAACTGTGTTGCTTTCGGTAATGAAAACTGTATAGTTGTACTCGGATTAAACGGGTTTGGATAATTCTGTGAAAGTTCAAACTTTGTTGGTAATATTTCTACTTCAACTATATCCGAATATTCAAACTTACCATCGGTGTCAACTTGCTTTAGTCTATATTGAAACTTGCTTCCTCCTGCAAACAGGTCTTTATCTGAATAGCTGTATTCTTTTGGTGAATTTGAATTGCCGTGCCCCTCAATAAATGTTAAACTATTCCACTGACCATCGTTAACTTTTCTCTCAACATTAAATCCATAATTGTTTACTTCTGTTTTTGTAACCCAGTTCAGTTCTACATTATTGTTATCTTTAAATTTTGCTGAAAATGCAGAAAGTTCAACAGGTAGGGGGGTGTCAAGTATAGAGGTCTCTATAACCGGTGTGTATAGTGTTTGATTATTAGTTCCAGGGGTTGTAAAATAAAAATCTTGTTGATCCCATTGGCTAATTGAAGTATTAAAACTAATTCCACTTAATTTTGTTATATCCTGAATTTTCATTTTTACATGTACATATCTTTTGGGCGTTGTCCCCAACAAGTTTGATGCCTCGTAGCTAAAACCCACATAAGCTCCTTCATTCGAGTATGAGTAAGTGTTTTGAATGGCTAATATTGATGGACTATTATCTTGAAAATAAAGACTATATGACCCTTGACCATAATCTCCTGACCCAAAATCTCCAACAATTACATTGGCTAATACCGAACCAGCGCCTTTAGTAATAGTTACATTTCCAGAACCAAATACACTACTTCCAAACGCCTCTGTATTATAATTTATATAAATTTGCGCAATTTTAAATTGGCTGTTCGCACTCGCTTGTGCAAGTATATCAAAATCTAGATAATCAAAACCCCCTGAGTTACTGATAACAGGATTTGCGAATGTAAATGTTATCCCAACTTGTGCATACGGTTCATTCTGAAAAACAATAAGAATAAGTAGAGTCAGAAAGATGGAAATTATTTTTTTGTATACTTTGCTCATTATGCTACCTTAAAATTTAATTTTTAATTTCAGTTCGGTACCTGTGTGCCCTTACCATTGTTTGGTACCCAATAAGTTTCATTATCATTATTCTGAATCTGACCATTTAAATTATAGTCTGATTCCTTATATCCTGCTTGCCCGTTTTGGACAACCCAATATGTTTCTCTATCATTGTTTTGTATTTGTCCATTCGCATTAGCATCACCTGCATAAATACCAAAATATCCTCCACCTAAATTTTTCATTGCATCTGTTCCATACGCTTGCGATTGAGCTGTTGTAAAATTATATAAAGAAGAACTGCTGCTTAAAGAAATAGCAGATGCTGTCATTATTGCCAGATGGTTCCGGTGTCTAATAACCACATAATAATTTCCGACACTTAAACCCGAAAACGTCACGGGACTTGTTCCATCTGTATCTACAATTGTTCCATCACTTTTAAGAAAAGCGGCTCGTTCAGCCACTTTAGTACTGGAGGCTGTACCTGTTCTTAATTCAACAAGCACCCAGTCAACAATATCAGAGTTAGGAATGCCGGCAACAGCAATGGCAGTGTAACCATAAGCTGTGGTATCATAAGCATCTTCAGAATTTAATGGAATAAGATTATTTGCATTAAGTATAGTTGTCATACCTCCGCTACCATTATAAGGACCTTCTAGAAATACTTTTAAATTTGCAATAACAAAATCCGGCGGACCTGTCGTACGTAAGATAGTACCGCCCTGTCCAACAATAGTTCCATTATTTGCATCAGTAAATGTTACGCCCCAAAAATTGTTAATTGTTCCACTGTTTTCTGAAGTCCAGTTAGTGCCTCCGTCTGTTGTTCTGATTATTGTACCTAACCAGCCAACAACAATTTTATTATTTGTATCAAAAGAAAATATTGACTTTAAATTCTGAGTTGTTCCGCTTGAGAGAG
>WBZR01002562.1_pt1 | contig 18387 bp, 16 predicted proteins | sample 5204231 | NCBI WGS metagenome assembly WBZR01 (sample SAMN12412403, study PRJNA552823) | activated sludge metagenome | isolation source: activated sludge from anammox sidestream of wastewater treatment plant... | place: USA: Virginia | collected 2017-08 | reverse complement strand
GACCCAGGCTCCTTTACATAATAGACGTCATGGATATCCCTTGCAGGATGGAACTGGGGCATATAGAGGGCGTCCATATTCCAGAACTCATTCTCAACGAGCTCTCCCCGCATCTCTTCAAAACCCATTGCAACAAGCTTATATTTTACATTATCGAGAAATTCCCTGTACGGATGCTTCCTGCCCGGCATTATCCTTGGCGGGGGCAATCCGATATTATACTTCCTGAAAGACTTACCCTCCCATGATCCGTCTTTCAGCATCTGAGGGGTCAATTGAGAGATCTCTTCGGCCGGTCTCCCCTTCTCCAGCACAGCCGCATGAATGGCGATTCCCGTGTCCGTCAGTAAGTATGAACGGTTAATCTTTTCATTTATCCTGAATATCCCCCTGGACTTCCCCCTCTTCCTGTGCAGGCCTTCTATGACTGCCTGTTCGTTCCCGGACAGGTCATTCAGGCTAATCTCCACTTTTTCTCTAACTGTATTTATCAGCCTCTGAATTTCCTGAAACTCTGATATCAGTGAGCAGTCAGCCATTTCCAGACGGCCGCCTGCTGCAATCCTGATTATCCCCTTTTCCTTAAGAAGACCCACAGCAGAGCTTATCTCAGTGGGCTCAATATCATCACGTCCTTTAACATCCGACATGGTGTATTCCGGGTTATCCTTAACAGACTGGACTATACGCAGCTCAGGTATCTGTAGATCAAAATACCTCTCCCCTGTCTCTGTCAGGACAACAGCCCTTTCAACCGTCTCACCCGTAACCGACAGGATACCCTTTGCAAGCAGCCAGCCGATAGCCATATCCTTCTGAGACTGCTCTATTGATGCCTCTTTGATCAGCAGATCGTCGTCTACAGCCTTTCCTGCCTTAAATACGAAGAGGAGCTTTATTTCAAGAGGGTGAAGGCTGTCAACTATGTTGTTTAAATCTTCTGTCTTCATCCTGAAATCCTCTTCCTCATCTCCCCGATCGTCTTCTTGTAATCACCTGTTCCGAATATACCCGATCCTGACACGAACATATCAGCACCGGCAGATGCAACACCAGCAATATTATCAAGCTTTATCCCGCCATCAACCTCAAGATATGCCCTTGATCCGATCTTATCGAGCATCCGCCTCGCCTCACGAATCTTTTCCATGGCCGACGGAATGAACCTCTGACCACTGAAACCAGGATTAACAGACATTATCAGCAGGAGGTCTATATCACCGAGTATGCATTCAGCCGTCACAAGCGGTGTTGAAGGATTAAGCGACACACCTGCCTTCCTCCCCTTCTCCTTTATATACTGGATAGTCCTGTGCAGATGGGTGGCCGCCTCGATATGGACAGTAATTATATCAGCGCCTGCATCGGCAAAAGCAGATACATAGTCATCAGGCCTTTCGATCATCAAATGTACATCAAGCGGCAGGGATGTGGCCTTCCTGATCGCTTCGACAACAAACGGTCCTATGGTGATATTGGGGACAAAATGTCCGTCCATTACATCTACATGAACCAGATCAGCCCCGGCATCCTCTATTTTTTTAAGTTCTTCACCAACCCGCGCAAAATCAGCAGACAGGATTGACGGCGCTATCTTAATTTCCTTCACAGCTAATCCCCAGGTAATCTCCAATAATTAAACGTTGGGCTCTGAATACCAGCAATTCAGAATCTTAATATAAAAACACAAGCGGCCTTCAAAGTCAAGAAAAATAAGGATATGCGATGCAAAAAGGACATATCAGTAAGATGTAAAGACTTCAGCAAGAGGCAGGGTAAATCCTTCTATCAGAGGTGATGTAAGGACATCATCATTTGAGAATACGGCAAATAACTTTAACCCTTTATCGCCTTGAAACACAACTTCGATCATTTTCCCAACCGGATCAACAATCCAGTACTCCTTCACCCCATACCTGGAATAAAGATCACGCTTAACCAGCCTGTCACGCTCCTGTGTCGAAGGAGACAGTATCTCTATTACAAGGTCAGGTGCACCTGAGACATTCCTTTTCGTTATAATATGTCTCCTGACCATGGATATAAAAAGTATATCCGGCTGCAGAACATCTTCCGGAGACAATACTACGTCAACAGGTGCATAAGCAACTATTCCGAGCTGTCTGTCCTTGACAAATCCCATTAAAGGATGCCATATATTCCCGGATACAATCTGGTGATAAAAATCAGGGGAAGGCACCATAAATAATTCTCCATCAAAAATCTCATAGCGCTTTTCATCAGGTAATTTGAGGTAATCATCGTATTTCACTTTGGTCTTTTCCTTAAGCATACTGATGCCTCCATGGAAGGATATAAATATATTACCAGAGGGGTATGACATGGTCAATGATTTGCTGTCTTCAGACATGACGCACCCCCCTTCGTTTATGCAGAGGTCATCATGGCATGTCCTGTGAATCACGGACAGGAGGAATATCCTTGAGTATTGTCGGAGAGTGTAACGACTTTGCCGCTACGGTGGACGAAGCGCTTGAAGTCGGCTTAATGCAGGGGAGGGTGTCCCAAAGCCCTCAGCGCATCGGAATCCATGGCGTCCAGGCGGCAAAACCGTCCTGGTTGATATTCCAGCCAACGAATACCGCATAGTCGTCTGGTTCCCATACACAGGAAACAGTAGATATGCACGTGCGCTTTTTCTGAAAACGCAGCGCGTCAGCGCGGCCGTCTCCATAGAAATGGCCGAATAGCGCCCCATGGATGTTCTGGTAGTAGTACGGAAGATCGGTCGCTCCAGGAAGGTCATGCCATCCGCCCATACTCGGGACAGCAGAGTATTCCCATCCGTCGCCGCTGGTTCGCGCCACATCGTCACCGTTCCAGTCGAAGTCGGCGACCTCAAGAGAGCGGATGTCGCTGGTCTGGGCCGGAGACAAGGCGATCGTCCAGCCGGAATCACTCCGCGACCAGCGTTGCCACTGGTTGTTTGCATAGCCGAGCACCTCGTCGCCGCCCATGCCGTCAAAGTTTCCCACGCGCAGGTAAGCGGCCAGGAGCGGGTTGTCGCTGGGGAACGACCAGGGGGAGCGGGCGTCAAGTGAGATCTGCCACTGGGAGCCGTCAGTCCATATCACATCGGTCAGGCCATTGCCGTCGAAATCTCCGAATAACAGGCGTGTGAGAGGCGCAGCGTCTACCCTCAAAAGGGTCAGAGGGCCGGTTCCTGCCGACGAATACCTCCATTTGCCCCCGGACCTGACGAAGACATCGGCCCGGGGATCGTCGTCGAACTGCCCAAAGCGGACGGATGACGTCGGCGCCGTCGAGGCCCTCAGGAAGCGCCACTCGGTCCGGCCTGCACTCGAATACCACCAGCCGGTGCCATTAGCCAGAAAGATGTCGTCGAGACCATCGCCGTCGAGGTCTCCTGCCATGGCAATGTCAAGCGACTGATCCACGCCGAAGAGATTTTCCGTGGCATGGAAGTTGAACTTCTCGTGGTCCTCGCCATATTCTTCCAACAAGCACTTGCACCACTTCAGCGATACTGCCGCGTCGAGGTTGCTGTGGACAGCCACGTTCCGGTCAAAGAAAGCGCCTATCGTCGGCGCCCCGCGCAGCATAAACGCTGGACGAGTTTTCAAGCTTGCGGCGTAGCTTTGATTGCCGCGGAATGTATTGGACGAGATTTGAAAAAATTCGCCCGCGTACCCACCATATCCGTCGTCAGAAGCCGGATCGTCGGAGTCCGATCCGTGAACATCGAAGTGCTGATTCCAGGAAGAACCCTCAGAGTAGCCGCCCGCCAGGACGTAGTTGTAACGCGCTACATAGCCTGATAATGCTGCGCCGCTGTGGGTGATCGCATGACGGTTTCGATCGAACAGGTTCCCCTTGATCTCAGCGTAGCCGCCACCGACGACGACACCATAGCCGGCGCCGTTGCGGTTATTCTGATGGAAGTAGTTGCGGTTGACGCTCACGTGATGCGCCTGGGAAGCCGTCATCTGCCGCGCGTCCGGCACCCAGCTCCCCACAGCGACCGCCGATTCTGTCCAGTGCCAGAACTCATTGCCGCGAATACTCACATTGCGGCCCGATCCGAGCATGGCATCGGCGAGGATGTAAATGCCGCTGATCAGTGGCAATGTTCCCGAGCGGCTTCCCTGTGAGGGGCCGCGGAAGCGGAGCCCCTCGATCGTGATGTCGTGTCCGCGAACCAAAAATGCGCTGTGGGGATCATTCAAATAATTGTCATCGTAAAGCATCGCTCCGGGATTCAGCGCGGCACGCGTCCCCCTGAGCTGGATGCACGACTTCACCTCAAGACTCCATGTGGCGTTGGCAAGATCCCCGAGGTCCAGCAAATAGGGAGCGGTGATGTCAATGTCCGCGGCAATGTTTACGATCCCTTCGAACGGGGAGCGCAACAGGGAGATCAGTTCGTTTCGGGTGCTCACCACCGCCGTGTTGCGCCATGCGTTCGTCCATGGGACGTTCGTTGACAATAAACGCGTCGGGGAGGCGGTCGGCCAGTAGACTCGCCATGCGCCGCAGTCGGGCCGCACCGCATACTCAGCTCCGGCGGTTCCGTTGTAGTTCCCCGGGATCGGCCGGCCCCTGACAGAGCTGTTATCCAGCGGGGTGTCGTCGAATGCGCCAAAACCGTTCCCCGCGAAGTCCACCAGCCACGGGCCGTCATCAATCTTCACCGCCAGGTCGGCCAGTCCATCCCCGTCATAATCAGCCGGCACCGGCCGCGAGAAGGCGTCTCCGTAGCCCGGATGTGACCAGTTCCAGCCATGAAAGCCGTCTGACGCGAAATCTATGGCCCACCACCCGCCATCCGTCTTGGCAGCGATATCCGCGCTTCCGTCTCCGTCATAGTCAGCCGGGACAGGTTCAAAATCCTCACCGCCGTAGCCGGCGTGCTGCGCATCCCACCCGAGGAAGTAGACCGGCCTCGGCAGGACGATGTCTTCCGGACTCATCGTCATGCCGGGGTTGGGTTCCATGGGCTCATCGGCGTAGTCAATTTTCCAGATGCCATCAGCGCAGCGCACTGCAACGTCGGCCCGGCCGTCGCCGTCATAGTCAGAGGGCACCGGCCGGCATTCTGCACCGCCTGTATCATGCAGAACGATGTCCCACGCAGCCCATTTATCGACGCACACACCGAAACCGTTACCCGAGAGGTCAATGAGCCAGTTCCCATCTATACCCTTCACCGAGAGATCGGCCATCCCGTCGCCATCGTAGTCTGCAGGCACAGGGATAGCTTCAAGCCCATAGCGGCATGGATACTCGACGTCGAAAGATCCGAAGCCGCTGGCGGCATAATCGATGCGCCAGACGCCCCCGTCGTTCTTTACAGAGATGTCATCCCTGCCGTCGCCGTCGAAGTCTGCAGCGACTGAGCCGTACTCAGCTGCAGTGCGGTGATCGAGGTCGCGCTGCACGGCCAGCACCGGCACGGCGGGTATGATTAAAATGCCTGCGGCAAGCATTAGAATATGCAGGCTAATGGTTTGAGTCAATGTGATGTGGCTACGATACATCGCGGCTCCCTCCGGGGAGGTACATTGGAGGAAAATCACACTGTTTAATACTAATTAAACCTTGACGAGTTTAATTTACAACCTCACTACGACTTTGTCAAGGGTAAAAATTGTGCATTATAAACCTGGCTCACAAGTCAAGGAATGTATTTCGTAACTTTGACTTTTATATCTGCCTTTAGTAAGCTAAGAAATTCTGTTATGCAGGCTGATGTTAAAGAGAATTATGGTGATAAAGGATAGAGACCCTTCAGACGAAAGGATTACAGACAGGCGCGGATTCTTCAGGAGCGCGTTTACTGAACTCACAAAAAAGATCGCAGAATTTACTGCCGGGACCGGGAGCAAGCCTGTCAGAAAAAGAAAGTATCTCAGGCCGCCGGGAGCTGTGGAGGAATCCCTGTTCCTCTCCCGCTGCACGAGATGCAATGAGTGCATAAAGGTATGTCCGCATTACGCTGTCAGGGGGATGGACTCAGATGTCGAACATGGGATCGGCACCCCGATAATCATCCCTGAAATTGCGCCATGCAGGCTATGCCCTGATCTTCCATGTATCAGGGTGTGCAGGGATAAGGCGTTGATGCCCCTGAATGATGCAAGAGACGTCAGGATCGGAACCGCAGTGATTGGCAGTGCAAACTGCCCCGACTATTCGGGAAATGGCGTATCATACTGTCAGAAATGCTACAGAGAGTGTCCTCTTAAGGATGTTGCCATAGTCCTTGAGGACTCAAGGCCGGTGATACAGGCAGATAAGTGCGCCGGTTGCGGCATATGCGAGAATGTCTGCGTGACGGTTACATCCCCACCTGCCGTCCGGGTAATTCCTTCCGGGTAAGTTAAACCTCAGTATACAAGACCTCAGTAATCTATTGACCATATAATAGCTTTTCTGTCATAATTTTTCCGTTTACGCTGAAAAACGCCCATTTACGGCGTCAGGACTCAGAATTTGAGGCTCAACGTACAACACAGCACGCCTCACCTCAAATTCTGAGTCCTTCCTTGCAACTGAACATTTTTGAGCGTAAACTGGATAATTGTTTTCGTCGTTAACATTCATGAAAGCCTGGCTTTGATTTTAGGTATCGGGATTGACATTGTAGACATTGGCCGTATAAGAAAGGCTGAGAAGAGGTGGGGACAGCGGTTCCTGAGCAGGGTCTTTACCGAAGGGGAGGTTAACTATTCTGTGCTTCAGGTATCCCCGCATCCACGTCTTGCAGCCCGGTTTGCAGCAAAAGAGGCAGCTTCAAAGGCACTCGGGACAGGCTTAACGCTCGGGGTAACCTGGAAGGATATTGAAGTACTCAATAATGCAAACGGGAGGCCTGAAATCATCCTGCATGGAAAGGCACGGGAGATGGCATCCGCAAAGGGTATCAGGAACATTCATCTGAGCATTTCACACGACGGGAATTATGCGGCAGCGCAGGTGATACTTGAGGGATAACTTAAATCTGTTATGTACATAGCTACTGCACAGGAGATGAACAATATAGACCGCCGGACAAGGGATGAGTATGGCATACCCACCATGCTCCTCATGGAAAATGCTGCATCAGCCATAACCCGTGCCGCAGAACGTATGCTTGTTTCTGTCAATGGCAAGCGTATCACGGTCGTATGCGGAAGGGGAAACAATGGCGGTGATGGCCTTGCCGCTGCAAGGCAGTTGCACAATATCGGGGCAAAAGTATCGGTTTATCTCCTTCATGCATTGGCAGACTACACAGGCGAACCTGCGCAAAATCTCAGTATTGCACTGAAGATGGGTGTCAGGATTAATGAAAAGGGCAAATACGACACGAGGGCACTTAAATCATCATTAAAACACAGTCACGTGATAATAGATGCGATGACAGGCACCGGCCTATTGTCAACAGTCAGAGAAGAGTATAAAGAGGTAATTGAACTAATCAACATGCTTAAGAAACCGGTGATTGCCATAGACATCCCTACAGGGATAAATTCCGATACAGGTGAGGTCATGGGTGCGGCAGTACACGCGACATCAACGGTAACCTTTGCCATTCCAAAGAGGGGACATTTCCTCTATCCGGGTGCTGACTATTCAGGGGAGCTTAAGATAGCAGATATCTCCATACCGGCAAATGCTGTTGAAAAAGAGTCTATCTACTTGAGGCTCCTGACAGAAGACGAGATGCAGGGTCTCATTCCGAGGCGGCTGCCTGATTCACATAAAGGGACAAACGGCCACGCCCTTGTCATTGCAGGTTCCATCGGCAAAGGCGGGGCGGCGGCGATGACGGCGCTCTCATGTATGCGGACCGGAGCAGGGCTTCTGACACTTGCCGTCCCGAAGAGCGTTCAACCTATTGTTGCCGGAAAACTGACAGAGGCCATGACCCACCCGGTTGCTGAGACGGATGAGCAGACGATCGCAGCTGCTGCCGGAGATGCAATAATAGCCCTTTCCACGGATAAGGAGGCCGTTGCAATAGGGTCCGGCCTTACAACCAACAAAGAGACGGTGTCAGTTGTAAAGAGAGTGATAAAAGAAATATCCGTCCCTATGGTGATAGATGCGGATGCGATAAATGCTGTTTCAGACTCGCCCGGACTGCTCAGGGATAGAAGGTCTGCAACAATACTTACCCCCCATCCGGGTGAAATGGGCAGACTGACAGGCAAAAGCTCAACGGAGGTTCAGAAGGACCGTATTGGAACAGCCCGTCATTATGCCATGGAGCATGGAGTAATCATCGTCCTGAAAGGTGCAAACACAGTCATTGCCGCACCATCAGGGACCGTACACATTTGCCCGACGGGCAATCCCGGCATGGCGACCGGCGGCACAGGTGACGCGCTTACAGGAATAATCGCAGGCCTTATAGCTCAGGGGCTTGAACCTGCAGATGCGACTAAACTTGGCGTATATCTCCACGGCCTTGCAGGGGATATTGCAGCAAAAGAAAGAGGCATGATTGGTATGATTGCAGGTGATCTTATAGACAGCATACCGGCAGCAATAAGGCAAATAGAACGTAAGAAGGAGCGATAATGGCTACAGCCAAAGATATAATGACCAGAGAGGTCATAACCGTTACTACAGATGTGACAATTGAAGGCCTTGCGCGTCTATTTACAAGACATGCCATAAGCGGGGCGGCTGTGGTGGATGAAAATGGTCAGCTCATCGGCATTGTGACTGAGAATGACCTGATAAAGATGGAGCAGCGGCTCCATATCCCCACAGTAATCAACATCTTTGATGCCGTAATCTATCTCGGAAGCTCAAAGAAGTTCGAGGAAGATATCAAGAGGATGGCAGCAACAAAGGTAGAGGACATTTTCAGAAAAGATGTTGTAACAATTACAGAGAACTCCACTATTGAAGATATTGCAACCATAATGAGCGAAAAGAATATCCACCACCTGCCGGTACTAAAAAAGGGAAAACTCGTTGGTATAGTGGGGAAAAAGGACATTGTAAGGGCTATCGCAAAAGGTGAAAGATAAGGATTATCCCGTTACGATCACGACAGCGAGTGTCAAAGAGACTATAGCGGCCGGGAAGAGATTTGGGAGCCTCCTGTCATCCGGCGATGTCCTGTGCCTGACAGGTGAGCTGGGAGCAGGAAAAACCTGTTTTGTCAAAGGAATAGCTGACGGGCTCGGCATCAGGGGCAGAGGTATTACCAGCCCGACATTCATAATCATAAATGAGTATAGAGGACGGATTCCACTCTTTCACATAGACTTGTACAGGACAGGCGTAATTGAAGACATCAGAGAGATTGGAATGGAAGAAATTGTGTATGGTAACGGGGTGACGGTCATTGAATGGGCTGAAAGGATAAAGGACAAACTGCCGGATGAGCGTATGGACATAACGTTTAAGTGGGTGGATGAGAATACGCGCACTATAGAGATAAGGGCCGTGGGCCGGCATCACAGAGAGATATTGGAAGGACTTGAAAGAGGATAGACAGCAGTGATTCAGAGAAACGAGACCATTGAGATAATAAAAGATGTAAGGGAATACCTGCGGTCGCTGGCGGATACCGGCGTGGCTGAGATTTGCACGGGCACATCAAGTGAAACCACGCGAGCCAGCGGGCTCACAGACGTACATGACAATACAGCCGTGGCGCCGGCCTTTATACCCGGAATCAGGCCGGGGATGAACTCCAGCGCAGCAGAATGCCTGGATAACGGCGTTATGCCGGACAAGGGATTACATCCTGGTAAAAAGCCGGCAGACAGGCCTTCGCAACTCCAGACACTGAGGGAGAAAATCGGCGATTGCAGGCAATGCAAGCTCTGGAAAGGGAGACACAATATCGTCTTCGGCACAGGCAACCCTGAAGCACGATTAATGTTTGTAGGCGAGGGGCCGGGACAGGAAGAAGACAGACAGGGCAAACCATTTGTCGGCAGGGCCGGAGAATTACTGACAAAGATGATCGCTGCAATGAGACTGAGCCGTGATGATGTCTACATTGCAAATGTGGTAAAATGCAGGCCTCCTGACAACAGGAACCCGGAGGCTGACGAGATATCGGCCTGCCGGCCATACTTAAAAGAACAGATCCGCATAATAAGACCTGAGATCATCTGTGCGCTCGGGACATTTGCAGCTCAGACCCTGCTCGATAACAAAGCGAGAATAGGCGAACTCAGGGGGAAGATTCACCACAGGGATGACTGCAGGATAGTAGCTACTTTTCATCCCGCATATCTCCTGAGAAATCAGAATGAGAAACGCCGTGCGTGGGAAGATCTGCAGCTCGTAATGAGGGAACTGGGGCTCCGGCTTACGAAGGAGATTATGAAATGAATCAAATATGGGCCCCGTGGAGGCTGACCTATATACTGGAAGGGAACAGCAATGAATGCATCTTTTGCGTCAAGCCCGGAGAAGACAAGGACAGAGACAACCTGATACTCTTCAGGGGAGGGCATGCCTTTGTCATCATGAACCTCTACCCTTATGGCAACGGCCATCTGATGATAGTCCCTTATGAACATGCAAATGAACTTGACGGTTTGTCACAGGATACGCTTCTCAGCCTGATGCTCCTCACAAGAAAGGCAGAGAATGTCCTGAGGAAGGTGCTGCAGGCACAGGGCTTCAATATAGGAATTAACCTCGGCAAGGCGGCAGGGGCAGGGATAGATGACCATCTCCATATCCACATAGTGCCCAGATGGGCAGGGGACACGAACTTCATGCCTGTTCTCGCCGACACAAAGATAATTCCCCAGCACATCCTTGCAACCTATGACCTGCTCCTGCCATTTTTCAGGGAGGAATCATAACGTCTGCTTAACCAGGGAGAAACAGATGCCAAGAATTATTTTTGCCCTCATAATCGTAATAATACTTGCTGTAATGGCAATGGCCAACAAGGATCTGGTACAGATCAACTATATCATTGGGGCCACCTCCCCATTGCCGCTCTATCTCATTCTTATTTCGACATTCGTAATAAGCGGATTTGTGTTTACGCTGATCCTCTTACCCTCATGGATCAGCGACAAGATGGAGATCAGGCGGCTTAAGCGAAGGCTAAAGGATATTTCCGGACAGGGTTAAATGAGGTCGCATCAATGGCTAACCAGGATCAGTTGACCCCACTCTTGCGGCAGTACCAGGAAATAAAGGATAAACACAGGGATGCCATATTATTCTTCAGGATGGGAGATTTCTATGAAATGTTCTTTGATGATGCTGTCAGGGCATCAAAGATACTTGAAATAACCCTCACTTCAAGGGACAAGCGTAATGACAATCCAATCCCGATGTGCGGCATCCCGTATCATGCGGCTGACTCATACCTGCCCAGGCTGATTAGTGCAGGGCACAGGGTGGCAATCTGTGAACAGGTGGAAGACCCGGCAACGGCAAAGGGTATAGTAAGACGCGAGGTCGTAAGGATCGTAAGCCCTGGAACGGTGCTCGACGGGAACCTTCTTGAGTCAAGGGAAAACAATTACATAGCAGCGGTATCATTGGTGACGGAATTAAATCCTGACCCAGGATGTGCAGGTCTGGCGTTTGTTGACATCTCAACCGGGGATTTCCATGTTGCTGAGATAAATCACCCCCTTGCCTCAGGGAGAGGGGAAGGGGTGGCGGCGCTTTCCGGTGAAATAGCCCGCATAGCACCGAAAGAGTTAATAGTCCCGCAGGGTCTTGACTGCTCAAAGTTCCTGAGCAGCAGTCAACTGCAAACATTGTGCATCTATACGTGTAACGCAGGAATGTTTGAATTCAACAGGGCCTCTTCAATCCTGAATGAATATATAAAAGAGAATCAACGCGAGTTACTGAGGATTGACGCTCACAGTCCTGCAATAAATGCCGCAGGAGCCCTCCTTGCGCACCTTTCTGAGACCCAGAAGACCTCTCTCCGGAACATCAACAATGTCAGGGTCTGGTTGCAAGGTCAATATATGACAGTAGACGACCAGGTTCAACGGACACTCGAGCTCGTAAGATCGTCACAAACAGGCCAGCGAAAGGGGACACTCTTTCACCTGCTGGATAAGACCATGACACCTATGGGTGGGAGGCTGCTCAGGCACTGGATACTCAACCCGCTCATGGACAGTGGTGAGATTATCATGAGGCAGGATGCTATCGAAGAACTCCGGAATAATTTCACGCTCAGATTCAAGCTGCGTGAGCTTTTAGGCAAAATTAATGACATGGAGCGAATAATCAGCAGGATAACACTCAAGGCGGCAAATCCACGGGACCTCGCATCGCTTAACCAATGTCTCGGGGTCATCCCCGGACTGAAGAGTCTCCTTTCCGGTTGTTCAGACCCGCTCATCAGCAATTCATCTGACATGACAGATGAGGCAGGGGAATTAATGAAGTTAATCTCCGGCGCCATAACAGACTCCCCTCCCCTGTCAATTACAGACGGCAACATTATAAGAGACGGGTTTAACACTGATCTCGACAGACTGCGTGAGATAAGCCGTGAAGGGAAGGGATGGATTGCAAGGCTTGAGGCACAAGAACGTCAGAGGACAGGCATAGATTCCATTAAGATCCGCTATAACAGGGTATTCGGCTATTACATCGAAGTGACAAAGACGAAGCTTCATAATGTCCCTCAGGACTATATAAGAAAGCAGACACTCGCCGGGGCAGAGAGGTATATAACACCTGAGCTCAAGGAATATGAAGAAACAGTGCTGGGCGCTGATGAGAAGATAAAGAGGCTCGAGCAGCATTTGTTTGAAGAGATCAGGGAGGCTGCCGCAAGGGATGTTGAACGGATACAAAGAAGCGCTATAGGGATCGCCTGTATAGACGTAATATCCGCACTGGCAGAGGCTGCCCACACATATAATTATGTCAGGCCTGTGATAAACCAGGGGCTTGCAATAAAGATCAAAGACGGGAGACACCCGGTAATCGAGCAGATGGGTCTTGGCGAGCGCTTTGTCCCAAACGATATCGAACTCGACTGTGAAAAGAACAGGCTTATGATACTGACCGGCCCCAACATGGCAGGTAAATCAACATACATGCGTCAGGCTGCTGCAATAGTGCTGATGGCGCAGACAGGAAGTTTTGTCCCGGCGAGTGAGGCCAGGATAGGTGTCGTTGACCGTATATTCACACGCATAGGGGCATCAGACAATATCAGTGAAGGGCGCAGCACCTTTATGGTTGAGATGGAGGAGACGGCAGATATCCTGCGAAATGCCACAAACAGGAGCCTCATCCTGCTGGATGAGATAGGCCGCGGGACAAGCACATTTGACGGCATAAGCATCGCATGGGCCGCCGCTGAATTCATAAACAGGAGGATTAAGGCAAAGACCATGTTCGCCACCCACTATCATGAACTGACGGAACTTGCCCTGACTACGGAAGGAATATTCAATTCGCACATGGCAGTACGCGAATGGAATGATGAGGTGATATTTCTCAGAAAGGTTATGAGTGGCATGGCAGATAAGAGTTACGGCATTCAGGTGGCAAGACTTGCAGGCATACCTGCAGAGGTTATAAACAGGTCAAAGGAGGTACTGGCCAACCTTGAAAAAGAGGAACTTGACGGATCGGGCATGCCCAGGCTGTCACACTCTGAAAATGGCGCGGAAATGGCTTCAGCCCAGACAGACATCTTCAATCAACCGGCTGCCACCCACCCTGTCCTTGATGAACTCAAAGAAATGGACATCATGAACATGACACCTCTTGAGGCGCTGGCAAGACTTGATGAACTAAAGAGAAAAATATAGATTTCTACTGTCCAAAGAGAAGGGGTTTAGTCCCATTTTTTATAAGATGCCTGCTAAGACTCCCAATCATGAAATCAAGGAGTCCCTTTTTAGAATGGACCCCAAGGACTATAAGATCCGCCCATGGCAGATATTTTTCATCCATAATCTCAATGATATCCTGCTCTGTCCTGTCAACTCTGACATTGCAAAAATTGTGGGCATTTAAATAGGCGCAGGCGCTGTCGAGGTGGAACCTTGCAACAGTCTCATCAATCCCGGACATCAGCAGCGTAATGTCTGTTTCAATCGCAGATGCATTAAATGAACGGACGAATCCCTGCATGGCCCTTGCCGAAGGCAGGCTCCCGTCAAATGCTATCAGCACATTCATCTTTGTCCTGGGAATAAAATTCGCCGGCACAGTTAGAACAGGGGTAACTGCATGACTCAGCATCTTTTCAATAGAATTCCCAGGTGCATTTTCCGTTTCAAAGTGAAAGTGCGTACATATACCCATGACAACAAGGTCATAGAAGACCGAGTTATTGATTATCTGTTCGCTCGGCGACCCCTGGAGTTCTGCATCACGATGGGCTACACCCGCTCTCTGACATGTATCCCTGAATCGTCCCAATAAAGTCTGAATATGTTCATGTGCCCGTTTTTCCTTTGCCCTCTCCAACTGTTCCGCATAGTAAATGCCGCCAAGGGGCGTCGGCCCAATGGACTTCTCTATTCCAGGAAGATCCAGAACTACAACTGCCGTAATCTCGGCATCTTGCCGTTTGGCGAGTAAACAACCGTACTCCAGGGCAGCAGCTGCACACGGGGAAGGATCAAAGGGAATCAGGATTCGTCGTAGCATATATCCTCCATTTCAGATGTTACGCAATCATAGCAGGATGGAAATTTGTCGTCAATATTTGTTGACTTGATTGTCTTTCTTAAGGTAGTATATCTCACCCTGGCGGGGCGTAGCTGTATGGGTGCCTTTAAGAACGGAGGTATCTGTGAAGAGTGTGAAGAGATTGACGGTTTATGCCTTTTTTGAAGCCCTGGTAGTCATATTCACATTCAACCCTGCACTTGCAGGTGAATTTGAAATGCGCGGCATGGCACACTTCAGTGCCATGACTGTCATACCATTTGCCCTCCTTCTCCTTTCGATAGCTGTTATGCCGTTTATAAACAGGCACTGGTGGGAACATAATTACCATCTGGTCTCTTTCGGACTCGGATTACTGGTAATTCTATATTATCTGATATATATACGCTCCTCAAATGGCTTTGCCGACGTTACAGGGGAGACCTCATACGGACTGCACAAACTCATACATACCGGCGTTGAATACTATAGCTTTATCGCACTGATTGGCTCTCTATTCGTAGTAACAGGCGGGATATTCATCAAGGTAAACAATAAATCAACTCCCCTTGTAAATACGGTTATCCTTTTAATCGGTTCGATTATCGCCAACTTCGTCGGGACTACCGGGGCCTCAGTGCTGCTGATCAGACCCTTCTTGAGGATTAACAAGGAGAGGGTCAAGGGTTATCAGGTCGTATTCTTCATCTTCATAGTGAGCAACATCGGCGGGGCGCTTACACCCATCGGTGACCCGCCGCTGTTTCTCGGCTACCTCAAGGGTGTCCCGTTTTTCTGGGTCATAGGAAAGGTCTGGCATATATGGCTTCTGACAACCGCTATAGTATTAGCGGTGTTTTACGTCATAGACTCGATTCACTATTCGAGGGTTAAAGAACGGGTGTCAAAGGCCAGACCTGAAGGCAGGATGGAGATCCTGGGCAAGAAGAATTTCATATATCTTCTCATGGTTCTATTTCTGGTGCTGGCACAGAAAATGGAATTCATCAAAAATATTGAAGCAAAGATGGGAGAAAACGGAGAACTCTTTATCACGCTGATAATAGCGACGCTTATGATCATCGTATCAGCTATAGCCTATAAGGGTTCAGACAGGGAGGCCATCGAGGCAAACGAATTTAATTTCCTTCCTATAAAAGAAGTCGCAATACTCTTTGTCGGTATATTCGCGACCATGATTCCGGCCCTCGACTATCTCGAGCAGAATGCAGCGGCGCTCGGAATCAACACCTACGGCCAGTTCTACTGGGGATCAGGGATACTGTCAAGCGTGCTTGATAATGCACCGACATATCTCAACTTCCTCAGTGCATCTTTCGGACTCGCAGGTCTGTCAGTGGATACCGACATGGTGAAGTTCCTCGATCCAGCTCATGTAATAACGATAGGTAACGGCCTGACGGTATATACCTGGAAATATGTCCAGGCCATCTCTCTTGGCGCAGTATTTTTTGGGGCAAATACATATATTGGCAACGGCCCAAACTTTATGGTAAAATCAATCGCTGAACAGTCAGGCGTAGAATGCCCCAGCTTCTTTGAGTATGTGTACAAGTATTCGCTGCCTGTTCTTATACCAGTGTATGCATTGGTGTGGTTTTTGTTTTTCAGGTAACTGACGCCGCAAATGGCCTTTAACACATATGCAAGGGTGATTTGTGTTCAAAAATGTCCAGGTGCAAGGAAGGACATGTATTTTGAGGCGAGGCGTACTTCCCGTACGTTGAGTCTCAAAATATATGTCCTGACGCCGCAGATGGGCATTTTTCAACACAAATCACGGTCCCATCGTCTAGTGGCCCAGGACGCTGGCCTCTCACGCCGGAAACACGGGTTCGAACCCCGTTGGGATCACCATCTTGCCACATAATAAAATATATACATGAGCCAATTCCTGTAATCCAACACCTCGCAGAGGAGAGGGGCGCGAGGAGTCGACCTTGAGACGTTAAAAGCGCCAGGTTATTTGCGCGTCTCCAGAGTATCTGGAACAGTCGGACTATGGACTGGTGGCTGTTTTTACAAAGGAAGACGTAGAACAAGAACTTGCAGAGGTTAGCTCCTTTCTGCAGAGCATTCAGGAATATTTAAAGATTTAGTTCTATTCCTGCAGTCTAAACATGTTGCAAATCCTATATCATACACCTCCTCCTGGTTTTTCCTTTGACTTTATTACAGTTCTATTGTATTTTTCTACAAAAAACAGAAAAAGTAAAAAAAGAAAGTCAGGCACAAGCGATCGGACAGCTATGAACACTCATAATACAGTTGACCTTCTCTTCGGTGGTATGGATGGATGCACGAGTAGATATTAACGGTACACTCATCTTGTCCTACGACAAGACCGGGCTGGCTAAGTGGCTGTTCGGCGCAGCAGCCGTGTTTCTTGCTATCGCAGGATACGACCATTTCATAAGCTTTCACGGGACAGATCGTATGATCGGCCTCCTTGCTGGTGCCGGCATTTGTGTCTTGGCTGGATTGGCTCTTCATGAAACAGCGCGCGTCCGAGTTGATCCGGCAGCAAAAACTATCACCTGGAGCCGGCACATCGCATTCTGGCGGCGCGGAGGAACCCTGAAGTTCAGCGAAGTACGCGACGTCATAGTCGAGACACCCACCGGTACGCGCCATGTCCCAAGTCAGCGAATCAGTCTGCGATTGTCTGATGGGAGTCTCCTGCCTCTGACTTATGGGTGTGGTCCGGATGCCGACGGTCACATCAAACGCTCTGCAGAACTGTTCCGGAGGGCTCTGGGCCAACCAGGGGAGCCATCTGCGGCGGCATCGGCTCAGGTACTTGTCGAACTCGGGCGTTTCACTGAAGCCGTTCGACTGCTCGTCTCTCGTGGTGGCCTGTCTTTGACCGGCGCCAGGCAGCAGGTAGAGGCGATGAAGTATGGACGTGGCTGCGCAATGCCTGACAATCGCTTAGAAATGGACGCAGCTGATCACCGCACCCCTCAGGCAAAGCGTTAATAGGTAACAAGTATGAGCACTTACATTATCAGATCCACCATACTCGGACTGATCTCGTGCGGCATTATTTCCGGTTGCGCTGCCGTTCCGACTACCGCGAACATCGATGTCTCGTCAAAGAATATTTCATATTTTATGCGCCCAGGATCGGGGCCGGCAGTTGTATTTCAGTCTGGTCTCGGCGATGGGAAAGACGTATGGGCGAAGGTGATTGAGCAAATGCCCGGGTCAGTTTCGATATTTGCGTATGATCGCCCCGGATATGGCGGTAGTCCCAATGTATCAGACCCGCGTGACCCATGTTCAATCTCCCGTGAACTCCATGATCTAACCAGGATGGCAGGACTAAAACCTCCGTACATACTGGTTGGTCATTCCCTGGGCGGACTCTATCAGTTTTGTTATGCCAAGCTCTATCCAGAAGATGTTGCGGGTTTGGTGTTGCTTGATCCGACCCACCCTGACCATTGGACGGAAATGAAGAAAGATGCCGCTGTCCAGGCTGCAATAATAGGGACCCTTAGAATCAGCCTGTTTAGCCACGCGATGCGCCAGGAATTCGATGAACAGGCTGGATGTATCGAACAACTGGAGATAAGCCGGCCGCTCGCACTGCCAGCTAAGTTTTTGTTTAGCGGCCAGTTCAGGCTTGTTGAAAAAGGCGCCTTTGAGAAAATGGCACGAGGCCTGCGAAATCAATGGCTAACGCTCTTTTCCAACCCGGAATCTTCGGAAGTGGACGGTTCTGGACACTACATTCAGAAAGAGGCGCCTGACACGGTT
>WBZR01002561.1_pt1 | contig 18392 bp, 7 predicted proteins | sample 5204231 | NCBI WGS metagenome assembly WBZR01 (sample SAMN12412403, study PRJNA552823) | activated sludge metagenome | isolation source: activated sludge from anammox sidestream of wastewater treatment plant... | place: USA: Virginia | collected 2017-08 | reverse complement strand
ATATAAACGAAGATTTCATCTGCAGGATATGGGAAGGAGGGAAATTGTTCCTTTCCGGCTTGCAGACTCTTTCAGGTGATGATCTCGAAGTTGTTTCACTTGGCACAAGAAACTATTCTTCCGGTCCTGACTATACCAACGCTAAAGTTAAAATTGCCGGTAAAACCTATTCCGGCGATATTGAAGTTCACCGTGATTTTAAAAATTGGCTCCAGCATTCTCATCAGCTTGACCGCAGGTATAATTCTGTAATCCTGCACGTTGTAATGTGGGATTCCAATGAACGAATTTCACCTAAACTAAGAATTAAAAGGTACCTTCCAAGTGTAATACTTTCAAATCATCTTAATACTTCAATTCATAATATCTGGCAGCAAATAATAACAAACCCTTCCAAAAAATTCAGAATTCCCTGTTTTGAAAAAAATTCAGATATTTCCGATGATATTATTCTAAAAATGCTGAAAATAACTGCCGCCCAAAGGCTTGAACTAAAATCTGATCGCATCAAAAACAGACTTTTTGAGCTCTCCGGTTATTCAAATGACCTTCCTAAAAATAAAAATTTGTGGCAGCAGGTATTATATGAGTTTATTTTTGAAGCCCTTGGCTTCGCTAAAAATAAAGAGCAAATGCTTAAGCTTTCTTCATCTGTTACTCTTATGAAACTAAAACAATATGCCGGAAATGATATTCTAAAAATTCAGGCATCTCTGTATGGAGCGGCCGGTTTGTTTTTTGATGTTAGATCACCTGAACCCTATATAAATGAACTGAAATCTATATGGCATTCCATTGAAAATAAGCTGATGATTAAACATCTTGATCGCAGCAATTGGCATTTTTTTGGGCAGCGACCGCAAAACTTTCCAACTCTTAGAATTGCTTTTGGCTCACAAATTGCTTTAAAAATTATTCAGTATGAATTATTCAAAAATATGGTTCTTTTATTCAGCTCAAATGTTAAAAAGCCGGCAATATTATTTTCAGAGCTTAAAAAATTGTTCCATCCCCAAAAAGATAATTACTGGTCTAATCATCACGATCTTGGTAAAGCTTCAAAAGCTGTTAATATACTTGGCGGTGAGCAAAGGATTACAGATATTATTATAAATGCAATATTTCCCCTAATGCACTTTTATGGCAATACATTTAAAAATCAATTAATTATTAATAATGTTAATCAGCTTTATGAAAATATTACGATAAAACCCGATAACAGTATAATCAGAATTATGCAGCAGCAGTTACTTTCAGGCAGAAAAATAAAAATAAATACACCGGCTTTAGAGCAAGCAATTATTCAGCTGCATAATTTTTATTGCACACGTGAAAAATGTGATAAATGTTTAATAGGGAAAGATGTTTTTAAAAATAAAGGATATGATTATAAAATAATATATTATTAGTTAAATGTATTTTGCTCTGCATTCTAAAAATCATTTATAAGTCCAAAATGAATTTTACCTTCAAGTAATGAATCACCTCTGCCTAATGCATAGCTTACTCCAAACATTCCCAATGCAGTTTCTATTCTGATACCAAGACCGTATCCGTATAATAATCCTTCCTGTGCGGGAATTTTGTATAAATCATCCTCCGGTTTCCTGTAATAACCCATATCAAAAAATACTGAGGCAAAACTTTTGCGGGTAAGCGAATATCTGATCTCAAAATTTCCCCACGCTGCGCGTGATGCAAGGTATTGACCTTCCCTGTAACCCCTAATTGTACTGTTACCTCCTAACCTATATAAATCCGCAGCTTCAAATCTGGGGGAGCGTATTTCAATTCCATGCAGGCTTATTAGTGAACTTTGCCTTTTAAAAAATGAATAGTAAAAATCTAACTGCAATATACCTCTTTGTACGGTTATATCTGCGGGAATATTAAGTGCAGGATATGATAATGCGTTATATATTTTTTTCTGCCCTGCTGAGTAACTTGTTCTGTACAACAAACCCGAAAACGGATTATAAATATAATCTCTGCTGTCATACCTGAACTCTGCTCCTATACTCAGCAATCTGCTGTCAAATAATGTAAAAAGATTGCCTGTTGATGTTGGTATAACCCTTTCGTAATCAAACAATGCCGAAAGAGTTATTCTTTTTGAAATCAATGCATCTCCTTTTACATTAAAACTGCGTTTTATATATAATGAATCTTCAATCCTCTGATTGAACAATAGATTTGCATTTAACGGATAGCCCAATATCCATGGTTCAAGGTAACTTATTTCAAGCTCCTGAGTAGTTTTAACCTCTTTTTTAAACCTCGCTTCAACTTTTCTGCCGGTGCCAAATAAATTCCTTATTGATAAATTTACAAATCCGGTAAAATATCCTTTATCTTCATTCTGATTTGGCGGTACATATCCAATTATTCCGTCAAATGTATTTGTATTTCCTTCTTTAACTTTTATTAAAAGTACAGTCTCGTTCTTGTATTTTAATATTTTTGGCTGCTCTACACTTTCAAAATATCCAAGGTTCTCTAATCTTCTCCTTATTTCTAACAGATTTTCTTTTGTAATTGAATTACCCTCTCCTAAGGTAATTTCTCGTGTTATGACATTTTTGTTTGTTGATGTATTGCCTTCTATTTTTATATCATCAATTTTAATGCGGTCATTTTCATCAATCTTTATCTTAACCTTAAGCAGGGAATTATTTGAAATATCTTTATATTCACTAATTTCAGTTACACTTACAGTTGCAAATGTATATCCTTTCTTTTCGTAAAGATTAAGTATTTCAGTCATATCTCCGCTAAGGATTTGGCTATTTAAAATTCCGCCTTGCTTGGTATCAATATTATCCTTCAAATATTTATCCGTAAATAACTTGTTGCCTGAAATTATAAGCTCTCCAATATGTGACTGTTTCCCTTCTGTAAGATTAACTATTAAATTAATACCTGATGAATCAAAATTGTAAACTGTTTCTGAGTTGTTTATGGTGCATTCGGTAAATCCGTTTTCCTGATAAATTTTTATTATATTCCGCTGGTCAAGTTCAAACTGCTGTTGTATATATGGTGTACCCGGCTTTGAAAGTATGAAATTTATCAGTTCTTTATCTGAAAAAAATTCATTCCCTCCAAATTCAATTTCTGTAACCTTTGTTTGTATTGACTGTGATTTTGAAGTAACTGTATTTATCAAAATAAATACAGTTATTAAGAATATTAAATACTTAATATTTGATCTGAATTTAAGCATTATTCGGCTAATATTTAAGAGTTGCATTGAAATTTCAAGTCATTTATAAACCTTTAAGTTAATTGTTCTGCTGAATATTCTAAACATTAACGCATTTATAACAATTTCAATTTAACTGTATATTTGCCTCTTTGTGGTATATCTTGTTTTTTAGGATTGAGCGATTTAAAGTAATAATTATTTACTGGCTGGAAATATGCTGGAGGTAAAGCGGGAATACTAACGGTAATTTTATTATTAATGAATAGGGGTGAAAATTTTATGACCTTGTAAGGTTTATTTAGCTACAACACTTATCAAATTCTGAACTGTGCCGTAAAGTGACCAGAAATACTGTACATTATAAAATAATATGTAAAGTATAACTGCTGTAACCTGAAACATCGAAATTATAAAATTTATTGCTTTCATACCTTATTTAATTAGCTGTAAAAACTAAACAAAAATAGGGGTGAGCATTACATATCTCAATACCATATATTGGGGATATTCAATGTAATTTATAAAATATGTTACGTTTAAAGACTATAAACGTAATAATTATCAGTTATAATCTAACGTTAAAACGTTATATAGGTTCTATCCATACCGTAATCACATTGGGCAATTTTACTAAAAAATCATTTGTGGTAATTGAATAAATTTGATTAAAAAATTAATAATGGGTTAAAATATTATGGGAAAATTAATATTTCTTACAGTTTCTGTTTGAAGCTCGTTAATTGCAGGGTAATATTTATAAAAAAAGACCGGCAGTTTTACCGGTCTTTCAAATAACATAATAAATTTATCTTATTTTATAAGTATCATTTTCATTGTTTTAGTGAATCTTTGGTTGTTACCCTCTGCAATTATTCTGTAAAAATATGTTCCTGATGATAAATTTGATCCGTCAAATTCAACTGTGTAAAAATCTGCTGACTTATATTCATTTACTAATGTAACAATTTCTTTGCCTAATATATCGTAAACCTTAATATTTACTTTACCATCAAACGGAATCTGAAAATCTATCCTGGATGTTGGATTTGAGGGATTAGGATAATTCTGAGATAAATCAAAATTTACAGGTTTGCCAATAATTATATCAGTATTTACTGATGGAGAAAAATATTCAAAATTGCCGTTAAAATCTACCTGTCTAAGTCTGTACTGATAACTGCCGCTGTTTAGCTTTGTATCTGTAAATGAATAATTAACCGGAGAATTTGTATTGCCTTTGCCATTTACAAAAGAAATTTCTTTCCAGCCGCTATAATTGATATCTGCAACCTTTGACCTGCGTTCAATTGAAAATCCTTTATTGTTTATTTCCATTTCAGTTGTCCAGTTTAAAGTAACATTCCTGCTTGTTGAAAATATATCAAATTTGGAAAGTACTACCGGCAGGGGTGAATCTTCATCCTCTAATGCAAATACAGATGTTACCGGCCACCCTTGACCAATTGGTAAAGTTACTTCAACATAATTACCTGCAATATTTACTGATTGAATAAATGTATCATCCCAAATTATTCCGTTCCAGAAACTAATCTTCAGTTTAGTTTCATTGATAGTAGCTAACTGTTCATCATTATAATAAAAACGCAGAGTTATTGGTTCGGTAATTGGACTTATATTATCTATTTCCCAGTATATCCATGGTGTTTGAATTGCGGATGAACTAGAGCTTCCCCCCGAATTTCCTTTCGTTTTCTGTGCTGTACTTTTTATTTTAGATTTATTTAAATAACCTTGTTCATTAATTTTATTATCCCGTTTTAAATCATCATTTTTTACCGATTCCAAATCAAAAATTATATCAGGTGTTAATTGAAGTTTGGTTTCACTAATTATGCCGGGTACTTCTTTTAATTTTCCGGGGAAATTTTCTATATCAAAATGACTTGTCTTTTTCTGATTGCTTTTCTTCAGCATAGAACTGTTCGGAGGTCTTACTCCTGTGAACTGTCTTAAGCCCATAGTATTAAAGCTGCCCGAAGTTATCTCTATTGCCTTTAAGTTTCCATCATATGCCGCAGGTCCGTTAATTGTTAATACATTACCTGTATAGTTAGAAGCGGTAAATTGATCTGCTCCAATATCAACCGGACTAACTGTGCTGCTTTGTGTTATTGGTCTAATATCTCCGTCAAAATCATTTGATACTCCGCTAATATATGTCCCCCTGCCTTTTGTAAAAATAACACTTGGGTCAATATGCAAATCAACCGTACTTGCATTACCCGTTGCATTTATAAAACCGGGATTACCATTTATACTCTTTAAATCCTGTCCTGTTGCTGTTCGCCAGTCATCTATTGTTGAATAAATTATATTGTTAAAAACACCAACTACTCCGCTGTTACCGCTTGCATACAGTAAATTATAATTTGATGTTAACCCTGGTGGATTAGGGACTGTTCCGCCAACCCAGATTGATATATTTGCTATATTTCCTGAGCTGTTGCTCCTTGCATTCCAGAATATATTATTCTGAAAATTGCGTAAGTTTGTTACAACATTACTAAGAAAACAAATAGTGTTTGAAGCCGAAATTACACCTGTGCCTCCTATATACACGCTGTTATTGTAATAACTGGAAGTTGTACCTGATACATCTCTTATGCCAATTATGGATATGCCTGTTGTAATTGAACTTCCGTCTGGTTTTATTCCCAATCTGACTATATTGTTTTTATATACCGCAGCACCAAACCCGCGCATTATAATTCCGTATAACTGAAATCCAGTTACTGATGTTGAAGGGTTGCATGAATGAATAAAATTTTTCTCTATTACATTTGCTGCTGAATTTAACTGCAGGTCCATTGCATATATTGCTCCGGCACTGCCTCCTGTAACTGTGTTATTTAATGAATGTATTGTATTTTGAGTAATTGAAGTAACTCCGCTTGCAGTATTGCTTATCATTGCAATCCCGCTCATTAAAACAACCGCTCCGTTTGCATTACCATTAATATTATTGATATTATTCCCTGAAATGACCGCTGAAGGTGAAATTACATTTATGCAGTACATTGCATAATTTCCAACCTGATTGTCTGTTACACCGGAAATTGTATTATTTGAAATTGTACAATTGTTCACATCTGATGTATTTACTAAAATCCCCCGGAATCCATTACTTGTACCTATACCTTGAATTGTAATATTGCCAATTATATTATTTGAAATATTGTTATTGCAAAAACTGTAATCATAAATCCCATTAATTGTACCGGTACCTCCGGAAGAATTTATTACAATTGAGCTCAAACCATCCGTACTGCCAATTGTATTACCTGTTATATTTCCAACATCAAACCTGCCATCTGTAGTACCAAGCATAATTGCAGTAAAACCGGTTGATGTACCGGTTAAAGTTGTTGAAGTTGATTGGATAATACCGGAAATTATATTTCCTTGAATACTTGTTGCTGTTGTTGTTCTAACACTTGGTATATCTATTCCCCTGAAGGTATTTGTTGAGCCAGAAATATTTGTAACCCCTGTACCTGCAGATGAACCAAATCCTATTTTATTTGATATAATATTAAATGCCCCCGGATATGATGAGCCGGTTGCAATTGTAATTGCAGCATAACGCCGTGTTGTAGTGGTAAAAACTCTTGGTGCAGTTTGATATATTCTGTTATTTGAAATTGTCCAATTATCATTACCCTGATTTATATATATACCGGATACTGATTCAGTCGGCGAAAAAAAGTCGTATATGTTATTATTATCTATTATATTTCCGCTGTTTGCAATGTTTAATGATGTTTGTGAACCATTACCGTAAATACATTTTGTCGGAAGGTTTGAACCTGCCGGTCCTATATTACAATTAGAAATTGTATTATTATCGTTTCCGTTTCCGCCCGATGCTGCTGTACTGAAAAAAACTACACCACCGTTCATTGTAAGTGAAATTGGCATTGAGCCCTGCAAGTTACAGTTTGTTACTAAATTATTTGTTGCATCATTAATAAATCTGATTGCACAAGTTGTACTTGCGCTTGCTGTATATGTATTTGAAATTGTTAATGTATTTCCGCTTGCATTTAATCCGTTAATATTAACATTATCAGCACCGTTTAAATCTATTAAGGGTGCTCCTAAATTTCCTGTAATTGTTCTGGCAGCTCCGCCTTTTGGTTTTATAGTAATACTTGTATAATTTGCTAAGCCGCTTCCGCTTGCATTTAATACTGCTGTGGATGTTTCTGTGGTATTGCTTGCAAGTTCAATTAAAATTATACCTGTATGTGTTCCTGCATTAATCGCAGTAAATGCTGCCTTTAGCGTTAAGTAATTTGTGATAGGACCGCCTGTTGAAACTTCAACATTTTGAGAATTACTTGCTGAAGTTAAAATAAAAACAAATACAAACATTAAAGTAATTGTAAAAAACTTGTTCATAATGTTAGTTAATTGATTTAAAGTATTATATTTAATAACTAATTTCTGGGGGAAATATTCTGAAATTAAATTATTCCCATATTTCTCAAAAATCTAAAAACGTTAAATTTAAGGTATTTTATGTTCAATTTTACTAAATTTTATACAATTTTGCAAATTTTCAGAAGAATTTTATAAAAATACCTATATTTAGCTATAAATTTAAATTTAGTTAAATTATTAGTTTAAATAATTTATGCAACTTCATTAATAGTTTTAGTTATAAATTGAATTTATTAGATCCTTGTAAGAGATTTTGTACTGTTTTTTTCCAGAAATGTAACGTGTTCACGGTAAATTGAAGTTAAGGAACCAAAATTTATCTAAAATTATAATATTGTAACTGAATTTCTGTAAAATAAATTTTACATTGATAATTTACTATGAATTTTTTCCAACTGCAATTAATGATTTATTTAAAAAAATAAATCTTTCCTTCAAAATTTTGCAATCTTTAAAATAAGATTTTAACTCGCCTGCTGTTAATAATCTGTTGCATTCAAGCAGTTCATCAGCTTCTTTTTTATTCCCGCATTTTTTAAACCACCCCATATTAAAATGTGTAAGCATATAAAATTTTAACCATTTTGGCAAAAACTGAAAGCAGGGAAATAAAAAATGCGGCTCAAAGGGAAAGTAATAATTTGGTGTCTGTATAAAATACATTTTACTTACCCTAACCGCTTCTTCAGACATCTTCCTGCGCATTGAACTATCTTTTATATGCTCTATCACTGAATTTGAAAATACTACGTCAAAACTATTATCACTAAATTGGCTAAGGTTACAGGCATCTCCTTTTATAAATCTAAAATTATTTTTTTGCGGAAATTCAGGTTCAGTAATATTTATTATTGTAATTAAATATTCATTTGTCTCAGCTAAACCAACATTGTGCCAGTAATTTTCAGTCCCCCCAAGATCTAGAATTTTTACAGGTAAGGTAACATCTTTTATAAATTCTTTAAACAATCTGTGTCTCTTTTTTCTGAATTTATTTGCCAGAGACCCGGCTTTGGTATTATCTAATAATTTTTTAAACAAAATTATTTATTTCAATACTACCATTTTCTTAACTGCAGAATATTTACCTGATGTTAATCTGTAAAAATAAAGCCCGCTTGCCCAATTCCCTGCATCCCAGTTAATGCTGTATTTACCTGCTTTTAAATACTCATTTACCGGAATTCCCGCTATTCTTCCTGTAACATCAAATATCTCTAGCTTAACATTCCCTTCGGCTTCTGCTGAAATATCAAATTTTATTGTGGTTACTGGATTAAACGGATTTGGAAAATTTTCATACAATTCAAATTTATCCGGAATTACACTGCCAATCGGTTCAATTCCAATTACCTGTGTTGTAAAATGCCATGTAACTGACCATGGTCCAAATCCTCCTGTATTAAATCCGCGAACTCGCCAAAAATATAATGAACTGCCCGCTAGCAAACCTGGTTTTACAGTTAAATTTGAATTTGTTACTGTTGTATCATGCAGTGTTGTATTAAAAAGTGAATCTGTTGAAATAATTACTTTATATCCCGTAGTTCCAAATACATCATTCCAGTCAAGTGTTAATGTTAACGGCTGATTTACAGCACCGTTTGGCGGTGCAAGCAGTGTAGGTGCTGCAACAGGCGGTGATATTACTGTACGGAGTTTCCACACTTGGCTATATGGACCTTCTCCCGCATTATTTGTTGCTTTAACCCTCCAGAAATATACAGTATTATTAGAAAGTGTTCCGCCCGGTACATTATATTGCGAAAACACCAACCCCGCTGCATTTATTAATGTTGTGGAAAATGTTGAGTCTGTTGAAAGCTGCAATTTAAATGTTTCAGCATATTGTACTGAATCCCAATCCAATGTTGGAGTTGTTGATATTTCAACTGAATTATTTGGCGGATAAACCAATTGCGGAGCTGCAGGGGGTATTAATAGTGTTGTAAAACTAAACGGCTCAGCCCAAGGTCCTGTTCCAATTGGATTAGTTGTTCTAACTCTCCAATAGTAAGTCTGAACATTTGTAAGTAAACCCGCTCTTACTTGTACTTGAGAAATATTGAATCCCGTTGTATCCCATAATACATTGTTAAACGTTGAATCCTGCGAAACCTGAACTTGATAATTAGTTGCACTTTTATCTTCAACCCAATCTAACACCGGAGTTAAGCTTATCCCTGTTGCATTATCCGGTGGTGTAAGCAGTGTTGGTGCTGCCGGCATACCAAGTACTGTAGTAAAATTAAATTTTACTGACCACAACCCTGTACCTGCAATGTTTGTTGCGTTTACACGCCAGTAATATCTTAGATTATTGCTCAGCGGGGGAGAGTTCAAATTTAAAAATGAATGTGTAATCCCTGAAATAAATATCTCGGGATTACTGAATGATGTATCAAGCGCTGCCTGAAGAGTGTATGAATCAGCAGGTGAAGTACTATCCCAGTCAAAAAATGGTGTTAATGAAACATTGCTTGCTCCATTCACAGGCAGTAACAACCCCGGAGCGTTTGGAATTGCAACAATTGTCCTGAAATTGAAACTTGCAGACCAATTGCCTTCTCCGCCGGCATTTGAACACCTTACACGCCAGTAATAACGTGTATTATTTTGAAGTATGTTTGCAGGTATCGTAATACTTGTTGGAATAATTAAAGCTGAATCAAGAACAGGTGAACTATAAGTTGAATCTTCATCAACTTGAATATGGTATGTTTTACCATAAGTAACGCTGTCCCAATCAAGCAGGGGAGTAATGCTAACATTAACAGCACCATTAAGCGGTGCTGTTAAAACTGGAGCTGCCGGAATCGGAAATCCTCCGGTTGTAGTTTTTAATATAGTTCCGTTAGTACCCGCTGCAAAACCCGTTTGTACATTCAGAAAAAAAACTGAATTAAAATTTTGCCCTGATGTTCCGGTTGGCTGTGTAATCCAGGTTGTACCTCCATCAGTTGTCCTGATTATATTATTCCCGTGTGAACAGGCGGTACCGGTATTTGCATTTAAAAAACTTAAACTGGTAATTAATCCGGTAATTCCTGAGTTTAACTGAATCCAGTTTGTGCCATAGTTTGATGATTTTATAATAATACCCGGATCACCTGAAGCAAAAACAATGTTGCCCGAACATGATAAACCGAATAATAAATCAGAAGTACCTGTGTTCAAAATGTTCCAAGTATTACCTCCGTCAACGGTTTTTAAAACAGTTCCATTTTCCCCGGTTATAAATCCTGTGTTATTATCAGAAAATTTTATATTGTATAAAAATACGTTTACTCCGCTTGGAACTGCAATCCAATTTGTACCGCTATTTGTTGTTTTTGAAATTATGCCGCTGCTTCCGCAAAATAAACCTGTATTTGCATTGAAAAAAAATATACCCCTGTAAAGACTTGCCGGAGGGGATTGCAGCATCCAATTTAAACCTCCGTCTGAACTTCGGTATAGTACTCCATTACCTGCTGCAAAACCCGTATTTGCGTCTGTAAAAAATATGGCATAAAAATGATTTGAACCGGCACTTTCTGATACCCAATTTGAACCGGAATTTGTGGTCTTATATATCTTGCCGTTTAATCCTGCAACCCAGCCCGTATTTTGATCAATAAAATATACACTGTTCAGGTATTCCGTAATCCCTGTATTAAGCGGAACCCACTGTGCTAACGTTGAATTAAAATGATATTGAAATATTAAAAATAAAATTGTTACTGTTATTTTTAATGATCTGTTCATTTAATTTACTTTAAAATTGCAAGTTTCTGAATAGATGTCTCTGTTTTTCCCATTCCTTCAAGTATCAGTTTATATAAATAAATGCCGTTTGCCATAGTTTCACCATCTCCATCTTTGCCATCCCAGTATATCTGATTGAACCCAACAACTGCCGGTGCTTTAACTTCACGAATTAACCTGCCGGCTACTGTATATATTTTAATTGTACATGATTGAGGCGGTTCAGGCGAAAACAGATCAAAAGTAAAATATGTTTCACCCTGCATCGGATTTGGATAGTTAAAAAGATTTCTGACTGCAAAATCATAGCTTATATAAATATTATTTAATAATGTATCTTTGTGGTCATTTTTATCAGTCCCAAAATATTTTAACTGATGCAATCCTGCAGGTAATTCCGGTTTATATGTTACAAGTGTTTTAAGTGTCCCGTCATTCAGCGGATTAAAATTAAGCTCTGGATTTGGAGTTCCGTTTAAAGTATAATAAATCCTTCTTTCATCTAATTTTATGTATATTCCTGTTGTATCTGTAATGCTGTATTGCTGCGGTGAGTCATCATAAAACCTGAAAAGTATTTCCGGCTTTGCCTGTATTATATCACCATCAAGTATCTTTATACCATTATACGTTACATCAATTGCCGGACCGGTTGAGTCACCAAGTATTACAATATCTGTAAATGCAAAATTATTGAACGGATAGTAATCATTCTGATTATTCAGCATTGATACTTCAAAGTTTATGTCTAATGTATCAGCCCTCGTTTGAGGATTCTTTAACCCTTGTGTATTAAATGTTACTGTTGATAAATAACTGCTATCTACCCCAAGAGGTGTGTAAATTGTATCAGTCCTTAAATTTACAAGCCCGTTGTAGGCATTGGCTGTCCATTTATATACTACTGTTCCTGCCGGTACAAATCCAACATTATAATTTTTTACACTTATGTTTATTTCCGTACCTTCATCAACTATAGAATCACTGCGAACAAATGAATAATTATCGGGAATAATTTCTGCAGGCGGTGTATATTTAAAAAATAACGACCTGAATTCCGGTGACTCTAACCCCGAAAGCGTATCTATTTCAATTGTAGCTTTTAGTTTAAGTTCTGGATATATAAAACTTGAAATTGTATCAAGGTTTGTAAATGTGTTTGTTTGCAGCCCTGAATAAAGTGTTACATTTTGACCTGTATATGTTATACCTGTTACATCAAAGTTTACTGATGAACCTCCCGGTAATATTCTGTTCCATGAAAAGTATTTCCATCTGTGTGCAGGACCTAGTGAAAAATTTATTGTTCCGTGTGTACTTAAAAATACCGGGGTACGGTTTGCAAATGATGGCTCCCAGTTTGAATTTGAGCTATACCTGTGAAATTGTTCTGAAACATCCTGATTTTGTGCATTCAAATATCCGATAAATGCGTAACTGTCAAACTGATCAAACCTTGTTACTGAATCTATCAACACACTGCCAAATTGACGCATCTTATTTTTAGCTGTTTGTCTTAAGCTGTCTGATACTGATACATAAGAAGCAATTCCTGCCATTATGTAGTGTGTTGTATCAAATGTGTTCAGAAATGATAATACTGAATCTGATGATTGCGGTGTTGACATTCTGAAATTTCTGAACTCTACCAAACCGCCTGTCAGCTTCCTTAGTTTTACTATATTCAGTCCGGTGTTTTGACCCGCATCTGCATATAATGTATATTGATTAATTATAAAATATGATGCTTCACTTCCGTTGCTTCCGTATGATTTAACCTCAAGTGTCCCTTCCTCATTATTTAGCTTAAATCCTGAACCTGTATAATATAGCCCGCTGTAAGTATTTTGAGGAAATTGCCCCGAAAGTCTTGGATACAATACAACAATGGAATCATTATCTATTGAACGTGCAAATGTTGATGCTATAAATGGATTATATACAAATTTCATCGTTTCAGACCATCCCGTGCTGTCATTATTTATTATGGAGTTCGTTCTCCAGTAATAAACAATATTGGTATCAGGAAACGGTACTCTGTATTTTACTTTTGTTGTAACTCCGCTTACTGAACCTGTTGAATAATTAAGTAATGGTGCAGTAAAATTACTGTTTGTATCAATCTGCAATACCAGCTTTACATTGTTTTGCAAAAGATTTACCTGCGGATTTAATCCTGTAAATTCAACCGAGTCACTTTTTATTACTGAATTATTTATTGGCTTTAGCGGTGTATATGAAATGTTCCTGAGCGGAAGAGGAATAGTTAGTATATTGTTTGATGGGTCTTCATTGGAGAATTGATTATTTGGATCAAGTGATGCTTTTAATGTATAATTACCAATTGTATCAATACTAAATGTATATGAAAGGGTATCATATATTTTAAAATCAGAAATTAATGTATCTTTTGTTCTGAAATTTATTCCGTTTTTAATAATTTCAAATCTTACCTGACAATTTTGTACATATAAACCGTAATTCTTAGGAAAAATTTTCCAGGTTACTGTTTCACCAATAAGCGGATATTGATTTGTTATTCTGTAGTCAGTTTGCCCAATCACAAATTCCGGACCAGTTGGAAGCATTAACCTGCTTGCCGGGTCACCCAAAAGCATATAACTATTTATCATGTTACGAACCTGAAAATTTGAGGTATCCTGAAGCATGTTATTAAATGCATTTTGCACCAATGACCCTAATCTTCTAAGTGTATCCTGTGAAAATCCCTGGAATATTTGTTTGTTTATTTGATTTCCAGCCCCGCTGAAGCTCCACCCTGTTGTACCTAAAAACCCCAATGCACCGCGGCCGGGTGCAAGTATAAATTTTTCACCAAAACTCCTCTGATTTACTTCTGAATTTTTACCTGTAAAACATGTCATACTTAGTACAAATGGCAATTTACTGCCGTTATTTAAAATATAAGGGTCTTCTAAACCAAGTTCCCAGTTTTGGCTTGCTGCATGTCCTATAAAATTTACTATCAAACCTCCTCGGTTAATTGCATTCTTTATTGAGTCTGAATAATTAAAAGTAATAAATCCTGCTGAATCATTTCTGTATATTTTTTCAGATAAACCTGAAACCGGCTGAGGTGAAATATAGCTGTTAATTAATTCATTTGACTGCGTTTGATATTGTATCTGCTCTATTCTGTTTGGACCGCCTGTTATCATATTAAAATTCTTCCACCAGCTTTGTGGCGGTTCGTTTTCATACTCCATTATCTTATTTACTACATCCTGTGCCTCCTGTTGTGTGTAAACCGGAAGTCTTCCTGTTGCTATTTGATGCCAATATGAAAAATTATTCTGTATAAAATTCACAAAATATCCGTCAGTTGGGGGATTGCCGTAAACCGGTATAAGATTTTTATAAAGATTCTGTGAATTCTTGTTGTTTTTAGGGTCAAGCGAACCTCTTCCCATCAGCAAAACATAAGATGGTTTTGGCTGCTGCCAATTATCATAAGCATTCTTTAGGAAATTTTTAATCCCTTCCGGAGTTTCCATTCCGTAACTGAATATATCTGTTATATCTTCTGATTTTACTTTTACTGCTCTAAAGTTATCTCTGCTTGCCCTAAATTGCCTTAATTGTTCTGCTTGTGAATCAAATAAGCTATTATAAATTATTATATAATCTGCAGAACCATTTACAAGTCCCGGTACCTGCCTTGCTGAATATCTGTATGGAAGGTTTGAAATTTGTTTGTTATAGATTTCAAAATTACCGTTCTTTTTGCCTGTAAAAAATAAAGTGTCTCCGTTTGAACTGATATTGGTTATCTTTATTTTATTTTTTATATCATAAATACTAATGGGCTGAGTGGAATTATATCCGCTAATTTTAAACTTTGCTGAAGTTGTATCCTGTGAATTTAATTTGATACTGCAATATGAATTATTGAAAATAAATTTTTTTGGATATGAAACTTCTATCAGATCAAAATACAGACTTGGTGTTGCATTTGGGTTGCCAAACGTGGGAGAATATGTTACAGAAACTGTGTTTTGTCCGGTATTAAGCAAATTACTTTGAAAACTTACTGTTGTATCAAACCTGTTGTAATCATCTTTTTGTAATGTTGAAATTCCGGTTGAATTAACACTTAATATAATTCTATGCTCATTATAACTTGTATCTTTTGAATTTGGAAATGCAAATACCCTGAATGTACATTGTTCTGTTTGAGGACTTAATAATGGAAGCTGAAATGTTCCTGTTACCGTGTAACCATACTGCGGTGTAAGGTTTTTCCAAAACCAGCCTTCGCCTGATATTTTTTCATTGTTAAAATACCTGAAATCTGTATTTGGATTTAATGTCATTCCCGGAGAATACAGCGAATCATATTCAATGTGTATTTTTTCAAATGAATAATTTTCACTGTATTCATTTACGGCTGAATATGAAGAAAGATTATATCTTAACCCGTTGCTTCCATCCCAGCCAATCCAGTAAACGCTTGTATCTGAGTAAAGATTGAAATATTCATCCGTTGTGTAATCTATTGCAATTGGTCCAAAACTTGCCTGATATGTGTTTGTAATCCCGCCATAATTTCTTGTTCCATAGAAATCAATGTAATCATTTGCATCAAATGAACCATCTTGCTCGCCTTCAAAATAAATTGGGAATTCAATTCCTTTAAAATATATTTTAACTGTTCTGGGGTCAATATTAGAAGTGTTGATGCCTGAGGTGATAAACTCATTTCTGCTTATCCTGTAAATGCCGTCATTTACAATATACATTTTAAGGTAAATTTTATTTGGAACTATCCAGTTGAAATTCTGGCTCTTTAGTGAAAAACTAAGTGTAAATAAAACAAATGTAATTATGCTTAATTTCACGGCATTCATCTTGCCAAAATACGCATTTTTAATTTAATAATTCTATATATAAATAAGGGGTTTCCAATAATATACCTGTTAAAATACTTTAAGGGATTTTTTATTAATCTGTAAAACCATTCAAAACCAAATTTTCTTAAAAATTCAGGACCTCTGCGTTTTGTCCCTGCAAATACTTTTATCCCTTCTCCAACGGTTAATATAACATTGCAATTTATCTTCAAATAATTTTCATATACCCATTGTTCCTGCTTTGGTGTTCCTAGCCCTATAATTAGAATTTCAGCTTTAGATTTATCTATTTCTTGTATTACTTCATCAGTTTCAAATCCAAACCCGGAAAATGTGCCTGAAATATTTAATCCCGCATTTTGCGTATTTACGCTGTTTAATGTATCACTATCATGTCCAAAGAAAAATAAACTATAATTATTTTTCCTGCATTCATTAATTAATAACGGGTAAAAATCTGATCCAGTAAATCTGTTTTTTAATGTGCTCTTTCCAAACAGAATATTTGAAGCAAATTTAATACCTATGCCATCCGGGTGATTTATATGGCTAACAGCAAGATATTCTGCAAGATGCTTATCCTTATATGAAATATTAATAGTATTTGCATTTACATAATTTATTATGATCTTTTTGTTATCTTTTATTGATCTTTTAATTTCAAAAATAAGTTCATCGTAATTGATTGTATTAATTAAAATACCATTTATATTTATTTTTTTATAACTCAAATCAATCAGCAGTGCTAAACTTCTTTGATTGTATTAATTGTTTGTATAAACCATCAATTTTTGGTATAATACACTCCTGTGTATAATTACTGATAACATCACGGTATAGATTTGCTGAGCATTTCTCAGCTAATTTATTGCTGCTTTTATAAAGCATTATTTTTTTTGCAAGCTCAATTTCATTGCCCGATTCAAATAAAAGCCCGTTTAAACCATCTTTAATTAACTCGCCTATCCCGTCAACATTAGCACCAATAAACGGCACCCTGTGCAGCCCTGCCTGAAGCATAAAATTAGGAAAAGGATCACGGGAAGATGGTAAAACGCAGATATCTGCCGTTAAAAAGTATTTTAACAATTTTTTCTGCGGTTCTATTATTTCTGCGTTAAGCTTGTTTTTTAAAATGTATCTCCGGTAATTTATTTCATTTTTGCCTTCGCCAATCATCAGCAGAGTAATCTGTTCATTCTTCAAAATTTTTAAAGCTCTTAAAAGGGTCTCGAAATCTTTATCCTTATGAAATCTGCCTATTGCCAGAATAATAAATGGATTTCTTTTTTTACCTTTTCGGGAAAAGTTCATTTTTGTTTTCTTAAGCTCATCTGTATCTGTAAAATTATGTATAAGGGATATTTTATTTTGAGGGATATTGAATTTATCTCTCAGCATTTTAACTATCGAATTACTTACCGCTATTATCCTGTCTGATTTATATTCAATATTATATTTCCTTTTAACAATGCTTAATGAAGTAAAAACTGTAGCAGGTTTATTATGTTTTATTCTTAAAATGGCTCTTATACTCAGCATTTCAGGCAAACGGTGGTGATTATGTATTATATCTATCTTGTTTTCTGCAATAAATTTCCTTAACTTTTTTATGTTTCCCGCAATTGAAATAGGGTTCTTGGATTTTAAATTTTTGATTATAGTGCAGGGTATTCTGCATTCTTCAAGCCGTTCAATGGAATCACCCCCGTTTGTTATTACAAACACACGGTGTTGTTTGTTTTGATATTTACATAATAAATTAACATAATAACTTCTGCCGCAGGCATAATTAAAATCAGGTGTTATATGAAGTATATTTAATTTCATTCCCTCCTGTGAATTTATTTTACTCAGTATATCTTCTTAAATCCAAGTCCATCAGCTGCAAAGCACTCAACATTACTGTTCAAGATTTTCAATGTCAATTTTATAGGTTTATCCACAATATTAAATTCCGTGAACTCAACTGATATATCTTTATTTTTAAAACCTGTCCTTATTCTCTCCGGATTATATCCTTCTATGTAAAAAAACTGCTGCGGTGCTTTTGTCTTTATCTCAAATTCATCCGATGAAATATTTTTTATTTCAAATCCGGCTCC
>WBZR01002559.1_pt1 | contig 18393 bp, 23 predicted proteins | sample 5204231 | NCBI WGS metagenome assembly WBZR01 (sample SAMN12412403, study PRJNA552823) | activated sludge metagenome | isolation source: activated sludge from anammox sidestream of wastewater treatment plant... | place: USA: Virginia | collected 2017-08 | reverse complement strand
CTCCTGGAATTTTATAAGGTCTACCTCTTGATAATTCTTCTGCATAACTCCCTCCTTCATATTGCTTTGAATGTTTTATTGCCATTCTCGAATTATATGAGATTTCGGAGAGAACTCAATAAGCAATATAAAAAATGACTATGGTTCCAGCCCTACATGAACCATGCGAAAGTTTTTTTGGTGGAATTTATTTGTGGCAAAAAAATGTACTTTACATAAAGTATTCACGATTTACACTTGACATACTGTGGGAAAGGTATTAGCATGTCCCTAAACATTCCGTGATTAAATTTCATTAGCTTCCCGTTTATATGCCATTAATGAAGTATTTTATCGGAAACAAAGATCGAACAAATATTCTACTTGTTTCGATGCTCTTTCCTTACTTGTTGTTATGTTTAACATTCGGGGGTTTTCATAATAGTTTTTTAAACACGCAGCATTGTAACCACAAACAGCAGCTTACAATCTGGAAGACCATAGACACCTCTCATGCTTCACGGATTGAGATTTCAGAAGAAGGTTATCAGCATGATTCTGAAACATGTCAAATCTGTCAATGGTTGAAGATGCCCTCAACCGTTGCACAATTTTTATTGTTCTACGCACAATACGATTTTGCCTTTGTTAGCCACCCGCAGAATTCCAATCCAATCCTTCCGCCTTTATCTATCCTTGACTTTAATATCCGTCCGCCCCCTTTCTTCGCCAATATCCCTGTTTAATCAGACGGTATAAACTGTTAATACAGAGAAGCGAAAAAACCTATAGGGCGTGGTTCACCGTGCCCCTACATTTTATCCTAATCATTAGATTTTCCCCAAACCACTCATTGGGACGTTTTGACAGGAGAATAGTGTGAAATTGCTAAGTTATATATTACTCCTATGTGTATTCATTGCAAGTAGAGGAGAACGTCTGTTCTCTCTTACCAAAGTTTATGGCAAAGATTCGTTAGCAGCCGATAAAGATTCTCAATTATCGAGCATTACAGAAGAACAAGAAGAAACTACAGAAGGTCAAAAAGAGATTACTATTAGAAAAGATGAATTTGATGAAATTGTCGGTCAACTACAGAGTATGAAGGAAATCCTTGTAAACATGAAACAGGACTATGATTGCCGTTTTAATGAAATGCGAGATAAAATAGCTGCCCTTGAGGAAGAAAAAAAAACACTCGAAAAAGAAAAATTGCTACAAGACGAGAACAAATTAACTACTGCAGGGATGAAAGCAAAAACAATAAATACTCATGTAGCAGAAAAAGCGCCTACGCTGCCACAGATGAATACGAGCACACCTCTTTCTTCGTCATCTCAAACAATGGCAGGTACTGTGCCGCCACAATCAATGAATACAACTGCCGCTAACCAGCCTTCGGGGTCACAACAGCCCGCAGGATGGTCACCGGCACAACCTATTACACTATGGAGTGCGGGACCGAGTTATATGAAAATTTCCTTTGATGCATTGTTTGCGGCGGCTGGCTCAACTGAAAAAGATTTAGAAAGCCTTGAAACGGGAGGGCATGATCCCATACAACGTGGATTTACTGCGGAAAATATTGAAACGACGTTTGAAGGAGCAATAGACCCATATTTTAAAGGACAAAGCAATATCGTGTTTCAGATCGATAAAAATGGAGAATCTTTTCTTGAAGTAGAAGAGGCCTATCTAACATCGCTGTCATTACCCATGAACTTAGAGGTAAAGGCAGGTACCTTTTTAACAGAATTTGGGAGATTAAACCCAACTCATCCGCATACATGGAATTTCGCAGACCAACCGCTTGTTAATGGCAGATTTCTCGGGCCCGATGGGTTGAGAAATCCCGGAGCACGTGTTTCATGGTTGGCACCTACGGACATTTACACAGAATTATTCTTAGCTGTACAGAATAGTCAGGGCGTCAATGCTTTTAGCTTTAGAAACCCTGATGGGCAGTTTGGACGCCCCGCAGTTAATACGAGTGTCCAGTCGGTTGGAGATATGCTTTTTTCTCCGCGTGCAGCGACTTCATTTGATCTGACAGATGAGCAGACGATTTTACTGGGCGCATCAGCTGCCTTTGGGCCAAATTCAACGGGGACGGATAAAAGAACGGTTGTATATGGTCTTGATATGTTCTGGAAATGGAAGTCAAAATATGCTGCCGGTGGGTTTCCTTTTATTACGTGGCAGACTGAGGTCATGGGCAGGCGATTTGAGGCGGGTGAGGATATAAATGCTGGGCTGCCAAACGAGGTATTGAATAACTGGGGAGCATATTCTCAAATTATGTGGGGATTTAAAAAAAGGTGGGTGACAGGACTCCGTGGCGATTATGTCGACGGGGAGAAGGGCGCAACTGACCCTTCAGGGTTTGAGCGACTGAGGATTTCTCCAAATCTTACTTTTTATCCATCAGAATTTTCTAAGATACGGCTGCAGTGTAATTACGATGATATATTGGGGAATAACAGTGCCGAATATTCCGGATTTTTGCAATTCGAATTTTTACTGGGTTCGCATGGTGCACATAAATTTTAAAAAGGAGTGTGATGTGAAAATAAAATACCAAACAATATGCATTTGTTTTTTATTTGTATTAAGCTGGGTGTCAATTGCCCATGCAAAATTAAATATCGTTGCAACAACTCCTGATCTGGGTGCTATAGCGAAGGAGATTGGAAAGGACAAAGTGGAGGTAACCAATATTGCAAAGCCCACAGAAGATCCCCACTTTGTAGACGCAAAACCAGGTTTTATTGTGAAACTTAACAAGGCGGATATGCTTATCGAAGGGGGATTACAGCTTGAAATTGGATGGTTGCCACCGCTGGTTTCAAGTGCGAGAAATCAAAAAATACTTCCCGGAAATCCCGGATACTTAGTTGCATCGATGGGAATTAATATTTTGCAAATACCTACTGAAGCCACTCGTGCCGCTGGAGACATCCACCCTTTCGGCAACCCTCATTTCATGCTGGATCCATTAAATGGGGAGATAGTTGCATCAAATCTTTGCGAACGGTTATGTCAAATTGACGCAGCAAATTGTGACTATTACAAGAACAACCTGAATGATTTTACCAAGAGACTGGATCTGAAATTGTCAGAATGGCAAAAAATGATGGAACCCTTTCGAGGCACAAATATTGTTACTTATCACAAAACTTTCCCTTATTTTGCAAAAAGATTTAATCTGGATGTGGTAGGCGAGCTTGAACCAAAACCGGGAATTCCACCTTCTCCATCCCATCTCAATAGCCTTATTCCGTTAATGAAAAATGACGGGGTAAAACTTATTCTTATTGAGCAATTTCGTGAGCGCAAGACACCTGAATTTGTTGCTGAACGGACAGGTGCGAAAGTTGTCGTTTTACCGATTATGGTCGGTGCCTTAAAAGAAACAAGTGACTATATAACCTTTTTTGATTATATTATTAATCAGATTGTCACTGCACTGAAAACTAAATCTTAACCATGCATGGATACTGAAAACTGTATTACATTAAAAGACGTTTCTATTGGATATAACGGTAATACTATCCTTAGCGACATAAATTTTTCTCTAAAAAATGGTGAATTTGCCGTCTTATTCGGACCAAACGGGTGTGGCAAGACCACACTCTTTAAGACTATTCTCCGTATTATTCCGCCCATTCATGGGACTATCGTTTACGGCAACGATGATGATCCACGGTTTGGTTATGTACCACAACGTCAATATCTGGATGAAATATATCCATTTACCGCTGAAGAAGTCGTGTTAATGGGCACCTTTGGGCAAAGGAAACCATTTTGTCCCACTCCCAGGGGCGATCGATTATTAGTGGAACAATGCTTAAAAGATGTTGGAATGGCTGAGTTAAAGAAGATTTTTTTCTCCGAATTATCCGGGGGACAAAAACAGCGTATATTGATCGCACGTGCGCTGGCAACGAGACCAAATGTTCTGCTCCTTGACGAACCAATAACAGGGCTTGATGTCCTGGCTCAGAAAAAGATCATAGAGCTTATCAATGAATTGCACAAAAAACGACAACTAACGATTCTGATGATCACCCATGAGGTTCATCATATTCCAACCTGGGTGAAAAAAATAATCCATATCCATCACTATAAAGTAGTGCTTGGTTCACTGGAAAAATTAATATCTTTATCAAGAATTGATGAAACACCAACTTCGGGATAATTATACATGGAACAACTGTTAGAAATATTGAATCCGCAATTTCTTTTACGAAATGCCCTTTATGCGGGAATAATCGTAGGATTTGTGTGCCCGCAGGTAGGTATTTTCTTTGTGTTGCGTCGGATGGTACTCCTGGGCATAGCCCTGCCTCAGGTCTCAAATGCAGGCGTGGCATTCGCATTTCTTCTCCATAGCTTAGGATGGCATTTTTTTTACCACAGCGAATCAGAAAAGGTCATGGCATTAACAGGCGCCGTCATCTTCACACTAATTACCATCTTTGTATTGGCTATTCTCGAACGAAGACGAAAGGGCTTCACCGAAAATCGCATCGGATTTACCTATGCCGTTGCCGGAGCTGCTTCTATTTTGTTTGTTTCCTGGAATCCTTATGGAAAATCAGAAGTGCTTTCCTTGCTCACAGGGGAGATTATTTCCATACCGGATCTTTATCTATGGTCTATGCTCTCCATATATGGCACAATTTTTATTGTGTTAATCGGCTTTCATCGTAACTTTATATTGGTATCGTATGACACTGATATGGCTACTACCATTGGGAAAAATGTCATCCTATGGGACATTATGCTTTACCTCATTATCGGTATCATTATCTCCTTCGGGGTCATGACCGTCGGACCATTGGTTATATTTGGCTTTCTTCTGATACCGCCGGTTGCGGCAAGGATGGTCACGCGCGGCATTCCCCTTTTCTGCATCGTTTCATCAGTCATTGGGGTTGTTGCATCTTTTGCCGGCTTTTACATCTCATATTGTTTTGACCTCCCAACAGGTCCAACCGATGTCGCCTTCCTCTGCGTTATCTTAGTGTTGCTGTATTTCGGGAAAATGATTTTCCGATTTAAAAGATAGGTTGAATTATATCCGTGCACTGATATAATTCGCTAGACAACAAAAAACTTTAGTATGTATTTGTTTTAAATCCAGATTTGTATACTTCATTTTTTCAGTCCATCATGAATAAGACCAAAGGAGAAGATTGAGTGATAAGGATAACTATTGTAGGCGCTGTAACTTTTTGCAACCTTGTAATTACAACCCTAATAAACTCTCCGTTTTGTTTTTCGCTGGAGGGAACGACTACCACCGAAAGTAAAGATAAAACCAGAAAAGATAGTCCATTAAACCACATTGATGTTGCTAACGAGCTGTATAAACAAGGATTAAACTATGCTCAATACGGCCTTTTTGATGAGGCGATTGAGATGTATAAAAAGTCGCTGGACAAGAATCCAAATAACGTCGATGCATATAATAAACTCGGCATTGCATATGCGCAAAAAGGGATGTATGACAACGCCATTGAGGCGTTTCAGAAGGTAATCGGACAAAAGCCTCAAGACGCAGAGGTTTATTATAATCTTGGTTCCGCATACTTTGATCAGGGTGTGTACGATAGCGCTATCAAGGCATTTAACAAAACCATTCAAATTAATCCTGAGTATCGGTCTGCTTATACTCTGCTTGGAATTTCCTATACAAAGGTCGGCAAGTATGATGATGCCATCCGGGCATTAAAGAAATGTACAGAGTTAGATCCAAATCTGGCGATGACCTATTCAAACCTGGGGATCGCCTATTCGATGAAGGGAAGGGATAAGGATGCCCTGATGCAATACAAGAAGGCGCTGGAAATCGACCCGAGGAATGAAAGTGCACTGTATAACATAGCGCTTCTGAAAGACAAATCAGGAAACGTAGACGAAGCCATCCGGTATTATAAAAAGACTCTCGAGGCCAATCTGAGTAATTCAGATGCCCAATATCGTCTGGGTAAAGATTATATAAAGAAGAAACTATACGACGAGGCAATTGATGCCTTCCAGACGGCTGTTATGGCTGATCCAAATAATGTGGAAATTTACAATGACCTCGGGAATGCTTACAAGGCAAAAGGAATGGACAAAGAGGCGGAAGGTTATTTTTCACTATACAGAAAAAAGGCTAAAAAAGGGAATTAGATAACCTGGGATTATTGGAAACGAATTCACATTTTAAAAGACGGGCGTCAGAATTCATAAAAGAATTGGAAATCATTCATTCGATATCTGATTCTGGCTGCCGTCTTTCAACTTTTCGGTGAATGGCTACTTGGTGTACTGTCGCCGCAACTCTATCCGTTAAAACTTTACCGTTATAAAACATCAAAACATCTCTGCCAATTTTTTTGAGATTACGGCAAGATTTTTGTCCTTTGTCAGGTATTCTGTTTCCTGCGGATGAACCTTCAAATCAATAAGTATTTTCTTTATCCTTTTCCAGCCGTTATCCCTCTTTTTTTCACTTGTTTCCAAATACAAATCCGAGACTAATTCCCCCAGTTTTTGTATCAAGCGAAGGTCTTTATTTTCATAAAAATTCCTGATAACCTTCTTCTGAAAATCCGTGTATCCTTTTTCTACCCCATGATCCATGTGACTTCTCCATTATAAACACTGCTGACATCTTCCAAAGATAATTTTGACTTTGTTTACTCAAAAATGTTTCCGAACACCAATCGAAATGGGTATCGTTACCATAATTCATCATTTGGGCAGGATGGTAACAGAGTTCCAATCATAGTAAATATTGAACCTTCCCCCCCCGATGCAAGCAATAACCTTACAGCCCTTTTTAATCAAGGTGTCTACATTATTTTGTTAAAAACATAACGGGGGAAGCCTTCCGCTTGATACCGATCAATTATGCTGTGAGGCATCGTTTAAAGAATACCACATTTTTCACTCATTTTGGCATTATTTTTAGCCATTCATCCATGGTAAGGACTGGCACAATCTTCCCTGTCTGACTCGGGCATAGCGGCAGGAAAAATTCAACCGCAGCACTATAGTCATTCGCTTCAAAGAGGATAAAGTAGTCGTGTTCTGTAACGGTAACGTATGCCCCGATTATTTTAATCCCCTTTTCCTCGGCCTTTTTCTTCCCTTCCCAGAATTTACTGAGCATCTTCGCGCCCTCCCCGCTCCTGCCAGGGCAATTTTCTGGAGTATGCGTCCAATGTGCAACGTACAGGGTTCTTTTTTCGGCTGCACCCATAGCCCATCCTGACTCTTTTTCACACTCGTGGGCGTATATGTTAGAATTAAAAAATGTTACAGCAACAAACAGGACAAGAGCAGCGAATAACCCAGCATTTCTATACCGCATGTGATTATTTCTCCTTCTTAAAAATTTCATGCAAATTCAGGTCAGATTTTTTCAAACTGATCCTGTGTCGCCCCACATTCGGGGCAGACCCAATCTTCCGGTAACTCCTTGAAACGAGTCCCGGGTCTTACCCCATGATCGGGATCTCCTTTTTCCGGGTCATAGATATATCCACAAACTGTGCATCTGTACTTTTCCATTTTTAATCTTTCCTCCTTCTTTTGTTTTATCCGATGCGGATATAAAGGTTATTTAAGAAACTATGCCAAGTCTTGTAAATACTATTTCTCTAACCCATACGCCCATGCCATAACACTACCATCCATATATTTCACATTCCGAAATCCTGCATTTTTCAAAATGCGATATGCCTGAGCGGCGCGTAAACCAGATCGGCAGTATGTGATAATCTCTTTTGAGCTGTCAAGTTCATTAGCCCGCAGTGCCAATTTATCCAACGGAACATGCCGGCATCCTTTAATATGACCACCCTTATACTCAATTTCCGTTCTCACATCAAGCAATATAAAATCTTCACGTCGATCCCGTTTTTCCTCAACCTGCCGGGGAAGAATACCAACCGTCTTTCCGGACAATTTATTACTCAGGACATTCGCAGCCGCAATAAGGGCATCCATAGCCATTGCATATGGTGGGGCATAACCAAGATCGAGTTTCGGGATTTGATCAACCGTTGCACCGAAGGTTAGTGCAGTTGCAATGATATCGATGCGTTTGTCGATCATGCCTTCCCCAACGATTTCCGCCCCCAGGAGTTTTCGGGTGGTTGCATCGGCAATGAGTTTAATGATAATGTCCTTTGTGCCTGGATAATAATGGGCTATATCCCCTGCCGGAACAATAGTGGATTCAATCTTCAACCCCTCCTTAATTGCCTCACGTTCAGAAATACCCGCCTTCCCGACATTCAGATCAAATACTTTTACGATCATCGTACCCACAATGCCCTTAAAGGTATCTATACCACCCGTAGCATTAATCGCCGCAACACGACCCATCTTGGCCGCCGTCGAGCCCAGGGCAATCCACGTAGGTTTTCCGGTTACCAGATGAATATTCTCGGCACAATCGCCGATGGCATATATGTCGGGAATATTTGTCTCCATCCGTTCTGTTACTTTTATCGCGCGTGTGGTTCCAATCTCTATACCAGACTCCTGTGCTAGCTTGGTGTTTGGCCGGATACCAATGGAAAGGATAACTATATCGGCTGGTAACTGTCGTTTGCCCGTTATTACTTTTGTCACAGAATTACTACTGTTCCCCTCAAAGGATTTTACACCGTCAGATGTAATAACCTCAACCCCTTTCTCCATTATGTGTTTCTGGACAATCAGCGCCATATCCTTGTCCAAAGGAGGAAGGATTTGATCGAGAAGTTCAATTACCGTTACTTTCATACCCCTCACAATAAGATTTTCCGCCATTTCCATACCAATAAGCCCACCGCCCACAATTACGGCATTTTTGACCATTCCGCTGTCCACGCAAGTCTTTATCTTGAATGCATCACTAACGGTTCTCAGGGAAAAGATATTGCCCAGTGAAATTCCCGGCAGCGGCGGAACAATGGGCTGTGCCCCTGTGGCAATGATAAGTTTGTCATAATGAAAGACGATATCCCGCCCCTTTTCAAGGTCATTGACCTTAACCACTTTGGACTTTGTATCGATGGCCGTGGCTTGATGTCTGATAAGGACATCAATATTATGCATTTCTTTAAAATAGGATGGCTCCCGAAGGATGAGCTTTTTGGAATCCTTGACAACATTGCCAATAAAATATGGCGTGCCACAGCTTGCATAGGAAATATATTGTTCGTCAGTCACCACGGTAATCCTCATCGTGGGCGACTCGCGCCGTGCCTTGGCCACCGCCTTCATCCCGGCTGCCACACCGCCAATAATTACCAGGTGTGTACTCTCATTTGACATACAATTACCTCCAATCGCAAAGACTTAAAGATACCTTGTTAATAAGTTATCCATTTCCTGCTCTCTTTTCTTAAGAGAAAGATGTGTTTTCCCTGAATGGCTGTTTTAAGCAGGCTTCCCAGAAAACCAATGAATGTGATTTTCTTCGAAAGCGGAAGGGCCAGCCATCCAACAGCAAGATGTCTCCCGAGACTGACAACCTCGCCTAAAACCTTTGGATGATAGGGCTTTCTCACACCGCTATAGATATCCGCATAGATATTGTCCGCAACTAATCGCCCTTGTTGCAATGCGAACTGAGCAGCGGCAGGAACCGGTTCTTTTGTGCACGGGTTCATTGCAAGGGCATTGTCTCCAATGGCGTAGATAAATGGATGCCCTTCGACCCGAAGAAACTCATCAACAACTATACGTCCTAATTGTCCAATCTTCACACCGCTCTCTCTTGCGAGTTCATGAATTCGTATGCCTCCCGTCCAAACAACGGTCATGGTTTTCAACACTTCACCCGATGAAAGTACAACCGTATCCGGCGTCCGATTAACAATCTTTGCCCCTGTTAGAATTTTTATATCTCTATCCAAAAGCTTTCTCTGAATACGTACTGCAAAAGATTCCTCCATTCTTGGTACTACACGAGCGCCGGATTCAACGATAATAATCTCAGTCTCACGAGGATTCACATGGTAGTCACGGGTACACTTGGCAATGTGATCAGCAAGTTCAGCAGCGAATTCTACCCCAGACAATCCACCACCGCCAATAACGAACCGAAGCATCTCTCTTCGCCGCGCCTCCATCGGTTCTGATGCCGCGCGTGCACAGAGTTGACTAATATAGTCATAGATCTGCTGAGCATCTCTTAGCGTCTGGAGCGGGAAGGAATTTTCCTGCAATCCAGGGATATCGTAGAAGTTTACCAGGCTCCCTAGCGCTATTACCAGGTAATTAAATGGTAAAGACTTGTCATCCATATGAATGTTATGCCCGGTAAAATCAATTCCGGTTACTTCTCCAAGATGGAATAAGATGTTTCGCCTTTGTATAATACTGTGAATGGGAATGGAAACCTCTTTTTTCCGAACGGCTGCCTCATGCAATTGCGTCTTAAGCGTATGGTAGGGGTTTTTATCAATGAGGTGTATTTGATATTCAAGACGCTGGTGGAACAACCTTGCTAACCGCAATGCAGCCGTAATCCCCCCGTAACCGGCTCCCATCACAACAATGTTCTTTTTGATTCCCATGATTTTTCTCTTTAATAGATCAAATCGGCCTTTATTCGCCCTTGTACATTCCACATTATAGCCGGCTAATAGAATTAAAACCGTATCATGATCACTATCATTCTGAATTTATCCAGTGCCGGCAGCGCATTAGGCTAAATTTTTTCAAATTGGTCTTGTTGCGCTCCACACTCAGGACATACCCAATCGGCCGGTAAATTAGTAAAACTCGTGCCAGGTGTTACCACATGTTCAGGATCGCCGATTTTCGGGTCATAAATATATCCACAGATGATGCATTTGTACTTATCCATTTTTTTATTTCCCTCTATTTTAATGTTAAATAATTAATCTTTTCAACGATTCGATTGACGAACGACTGCTCGTCTCGCCAATGCCAATTCATATGCACGCGCTATATCCGTACTACACAGCAAGCCTTCCAGATGACGAAGATTATTACGGGTTACAACCGGCAACTGGCCAACATCACGAACCCCAATGCGCTTTACTGCAGCGCCAAGCGTTTCATCGGGATACGCCAAAAGAAGCCTTCGCGTACAAATCTCTCCAACAACTGTGTAAACGTTATTATCATCACTCTGAGCGCGTTCAATGTCCTGTAATGTAAGAATGCCAACTAATTCGTTGCCCTCATTAACAACCGGTAAACCACGATGCCTGGCCTTCGCAAATTGCTCAGTTGCAGTCGTTAAAGAATCTGATTCATTCAAGGTTATAATATTTGTCACCATAGCTTCATGCACCTTGATCCTTTCCAGTACATCAACATCACGCCCCCGTAGCAGATGTATACCCTTACGTGTAAGTCCGAGCGTATATACTGAGTCATGGTGCAGGTGCCACGAAAGATACAGGCTTACATTTACCGCCGCAATCAGCGGCAGAATAATCCGGTAGTCCTGAGTCATCTCAAAGAGCAGGATAAAAGCGGTAATTGGAGCATGAATCGTGCCAGCAAAAACTGCAGCCATCCCCACCATAGAGAAGGCAGGTGGTGAAATATTGAGAGAAGGGAAAATCTGTTGAGCAATCAAACCATATGCACCGCCAAGCATAGCACCAATAAAAATGGAAGGGGCAAACACACCACCATAAAAACCACCGCTGACGCAAATCGGCGTTAATACCAATTTAAAAAATGCCAACAAAAGCAAAAGAACCACTGCAAGGGATTTGCCAGTTAAAAAGTCTCCAATCGTTACATAACCTGTGCCAAATATCTGCGGCAGATACATCCCAATAAGGCCAACTATGAGGCCGGCAATTACTGGTTTGAGCCAACCTGGAGCCCTCCATTTATCAAAAATACCACGAGTGAAATGATGCAACCAGATATAGAATGCCGCACTAAGCCCGGATAACACACCTAATCCAAAATAGAGCGGTAACTCCCATGCTGAGTGATACGTATATGCCGGTATATGAAATGCAGGCTGATGCCCTGATACAGCCTGAGTAAACACCGATGATATCACTGATGCTAATGTAATTATCCCGAAGGTGTTTATACTTAATTCACCGATAATAATCTCAAGCGCAAAAAATATTCCGGCAATAGGAGCGTTAAAGGCTGCGGCGAGTCCTCCTGCAGCGCCTGCTGCAACGAGGGCACGAACCCGTTCATCTGAAAGGCGCAATATCTGACCGAACATTGATCCCAGGTATGCACCAATCTGAATGGATGGATCCGCAGGCCCAACCGAAGCGCCAGAACCCACAGATACAGCTGCAGCGACTGTTTTGGCAGGTATTTTTTTGTAAGGCAAACGCCCGCCTCCCAGCGCAACGGCCTCCATGACGCCTGCTACTCCCTGATAGCGTTCCTTTCCAATAATAAAGTGTGAAATCAGTCCGACAACGAGGCCGCCAATTGCAGGAATACAGAAGATCATCCACTTACCAATAAGGCCTAAAAGTGAGCCAAACCTGTCAAACTCGCTCCATCGTGCCAGACCATCAAGTAACTGAAGAAGCGACTGCTTATGATGTAAAAGACCTAAGGGGGTATCTATTCCCCCGAATGCATTTTTATATATCAGGCTAAACAGTAATTTAAAGAGCCATACTCCTATACCGCTGGTGATACCAACGAGAAGCGCTATTACAGCAAGGGCAATTGATTCGGAGAATTGCTGACGAGTGAACCAGAGTAAGATATTGCCGGGAGAAAATAGTCGTATTTTTGTCCAGATATTTGTGGCCATAGATTGAAACATGTCTGCATTTTAAGGCTTACCATTTGGGCCTCTGCGTCCATAACCATTTGACGACCCAATTTATCCCATTTTGTACGTTTCGTCAAAAGGGCACGGTACCTATGAATACAAGATGCACGTATTATATAATAGTGGGTCTATTTAACCTTCTTGTGCTGGTCAATATAGTTTATGAAAAACGTTTTTAACTGCGGCACGTCACACGCGAAACCGATTGACATGGCCTTTTGAAATGCCTCTTCACCCGCAAGTCCCTCTTTAAGGGCTGAATACATCATCGTAAATGCCCCAGCGCGTTTTCCCGTATGACAATGAACGAATACTGGTGCCGGGAGGAGATCTATTTCTTTGCGAAACCGATCGACCAATTCTGGCTTGATTCCTTCTTTCATCGATACCGGAATATTCAGGTATTTCATCCCGAGTTTTTGAATCAAATCCCCCTCTTCTTTTGGAGAAATGGGTTGTTCCTCTTCACCGGACGAGCGAAGATTGACAACAGATTTAAAACCTTGTTGCGGTAGTTTTTTAATATCTGCTTCTGATGGCTGACTTGCCGATGTTATCTTATCACTGATTTTTATTCGGTCCTGCATAGGAAACCTCTCCTTTCGTAATTCTGCACAATATCCACGGCTGGCGCCAATCTCACTGCCTAACCGCAGAACTTGCACTCTTTCCACGAGTAAAATTAAATAAACAGAATTTGGTCGTGACTCGCCTCAGCTAAAAACGTGGTCAATCCCATACTTTTATCAACTTCATTTACGAGTTCGTCGCGCGAGATATTCAGTAAGCCCATAGAATTGGTACAAACGTAGAACAGTGCACCCATTGCCTTCGCCTCTTGTAAGACTTCTGATATTTCCCGAATATGGCCTTTTTTCATATGTTCTTCTATAATATTTTTATGAATTTGTCCCTCATCATTAAGTTGGAATGCAGGCTTCCCTTTCGTTAAATATGGCAATGACCAATAAGTAAAAAAGCATCGTGCTTCTCTGCCCAATGCCAGCGCTACCAACACCATGGAAAAACCATGAAAGACGCGGTCATAGGAACCGCTGTGGAAGATTATAGATAAACCTTTTGTGTCTGTTTCCATTTTATTTTTTCCTTATGGTCGTTGCCCAGTCCAGCAAAGGAACTCCCGCCTTTCGTGCGGCTGCGAGTTTTTCGCTTAAATCATCAATTTCTTTTTTGTTCAATCTTTCAGAAAGTATCGATAAACCATCACAATTTGAGACGTGGACAAGGAGCTCCCTTGCAGCCGAGGCTGCTTGTTTCGCCTCTCCATCTGTCAGGCTGTCCTTCTTTAACAGCTCTGCGCAAGAACGCGCTGTGGCAATTACGCCGTCATGTTCACTGAGCAATTGATCAACATGCTCACCCAACAATACACGGAGCGACGGGTAAAGAGTCTCTTCCTCATATCGGAAATGGGGACCAACAAGAACATTAATCTCATCAAGTATTTTCCTGGCCTTAACGACATCTTTTGTTTGTAAAGCCCCTATTATCGCCAACAATCCGTCTCTTACTTTCCTGTGATCCTCTCTGAATTCTGCTATGGGGTCTAACTTTGTCATTGTGCTCATCCTCCTTGTTAAAATTTATTTGTTTTTCATTATCCGGCTCGTTATCAATAATGGTAACTTTACCATCCAATACACAGCTTTTCTGCAATGGTTGGCATGTCTTCCTCAACCTGATACACTCATTATTTATTTGATAGGGACACGTCCAACTCATTTCTTTCTCAGTAACTCCAGAAGCACTTGTGCATTATTTATCTCTGTATTTTTTGCGGAATACAAGAGGGTGACCTTTTTCTTTTTCCCTAAATCCTGCAATTGTTTCAGGAGGTCTTTTTTATCTTTCAATTCTTCACGATAGCGATTCTTAAATTCCTCCCAGCGTTCTTCTTTATGGCCAAACCACTTCCTGAGATCATTACTGGGAGCAATCTCTTTCATCCAGTGATCGATCTTTACATCTTCCTTTTTAAGGCCTCGGGGCCAGAGGTGGTCAATCAGCACTCTTATTCCGTCGTCCTCACTCGGTTTTTCATAAATCCTTTTTACTTCAAACATAGTACGTTTGAACCTCCTTTCAGCTCACATTACCAAACATCTCTTTTCATTTCAAACAATAATACCCTCTGTGGTGTTCCTATTTTTGTATTAAAAAATTACTACTCTACTTACGACCTTCTCTCTATCATGTCGGACATAAGTAAGCCGCCAGGCGATTTTGCGATAAATATGGATTATGTCACTGTCCAATTACGGTTGATTCTTTCCCTTCCAGATCCGAAATAACTCTCTCCGAGGCAAAATACTTTTCTCATCTCGCTACTTTTTAAGTTGGATGTTTCTTGAACTCACACATTCGTTATTCAATCGATCAATATCTGCCTGCTGTAAACTCCAACCAATGGCGCCTAAGTTTTCTTTAAGGTGATCAATCTTTGTTGATTTCGTTATGGTGACAATCCCCTTCTTGGAAATTAACCAATTTATAGCAATTTGTGCCCGGGTCTTGTTATATTTTATCGCTAATTCGTCTAAGATTTTAAATCCGGGTTTTGCAAGTTCACCCTTTCCAAGGGGTCTCCATGCAATAACGAAGATATTATTTTCCTGGCAATAGGGAATTATTTTTGACTCCATATTGTTCGTCACCCTTCCTTCGTTCCTTACGAGCAGGTTATATTCGATCTGATTCGCAGCTATTTTATTTTTGGTATATTTCTGAGCCTCTTCTATTTCCTTAACGGAAAAATTGCTCATCCCAATATGCCGAACCAATTTTTGATCAACTAAAAAGTCCAGAGCCTTCATAGTTTCCTGCAGAGGGATAACCGGATTCGGCGCATGAACCAGATATAAATCAATGTAGTCCGTATTTAATCTCCTCAGACTCCCTTTGGCAGAATCAATAAGATTTCCGTAGTTTAAATGTTCCGGCGAAACTTTTGAAGTGATAAAGAGACTTTTTCTGTCGAAATCACCGATCGACCTTCCAATCAGCTCCTCTGCATGGCCCTGGGCATACGCTTCAGCGGTATCAATGTGTGTGATCCCAAGGTTAATTGCGGTCTTGATTGCAGAAATGTCTTCACTATCGTGCGTAGTGTCTGCCACATCACCGCCACCAATAGTCCATGTTCCAAATCCTATGACGGGCAATGTAATATTGTTTGTCAACGTTTTGAATTCCATACTAGCCTCCCAATAAAATCAAAGAGAGAGGTTTCTCAATTACATCCTTCCATTTCATAGATGTAATAACCGCTCTCTTTAATGGACTTTTCAACTTCCGCTGGCGCCTCTTCGATGTGACAAAAGCGACATTCTTTCGTCGTAAGCGGTTGCCCCTCCTGACCCACCTTTTTCAAATATTCATGACCATATTGAATGGCCTTTTCGTGAGTCTGTTCCTTCGGCAACATAATATCAAAATGCATAGTTATCCCGTTTTTCTTTACAACGTACGTATCATAGACAGACACCTTCATAGAGATTCCTTTCTTCTATTAAATCAAACTAACAAATTCTGGAGTGTGATTCACCAACAAGCATATCAACGATCCTTGTTTCGCCAATTACAGCTCTCAGACATACCGTGTCGGGCGATTCGCCAGTCACCTCTCCAATGATTTCGGCATCCTTGCCTAAGTCATATCCCTTCAATAAATCACACACCATACAGGCAAATATATTTTTATTAAAAACCGATATGCCTTGCAATAAAAGGACTACAAGCCATTTGTACTTTCCCGACTCGTTCGGATTAGGATTTATTACCAGGCAAATTCCAATTGATTCAAGTCATAATTCCAAATGTCACGTTTGAATCAATCAAGCATAGTATTTTGATACTACTCCTAATTTCTGATGATTCAAGGGAATTTCACATTGTTTATTTTAACGTATTTTTGTATAGTTTTTTGACTATGTGTAATATCCGGGAGAGCGGATGCGGTGTCATTCATGCAAATTATTTTGAGTGTAATATTTGTTCCATTTAGAAAAAAAGGGGGAAGAAGATATGAGTAAAAGTTTATTTACCCTTATAGATGGAGAGGTTCATCCCTTCAATTGTTATAAGGATTACACCGAATTGGATGCACTTGTTGCATATGCCAAATCAGAAGAGCATGCCATGGAACTGACAACCATGTACGAACGCGGTGAGATCGAACCTACCTCTTTTAAATGCAATAAATGCGGTAAGACACATGAGGTGCTGCAAGAAGTTGGTGAGTAACATCCCAGGTCGAAATAAAAGTAGTGAGTTGCATTAATTGATGGGCTTGATCAAGGCATTCCTATTGACACTGCTTTTTGTCCTATTACCGGTAATTATGGGTTGTGGCACCATTGCCCATTTTGGCGGAGATTTCAAGGGAGAACCCCACGAGATGTGGGATGCCATCACTCCTGCGACAAAATCACTGATAAAAAAGGCCTTTGAGTTCAAAACGTGTGATCAGTGTGAGATCATCGATTATCATACCCATGTATCTGGCACCAGCCATAGTATCAAAGTCCTTTGCCCGGGAATTGATGCATCAGGTGTATATTTTAATCCCAGATTGTTCACATGAAAGGATCCGGTAGACAGGCTTAAAACGTTGGCATTTCAGAGTGCAATGAACATAAACAACCCTGAAAATGCGGATGAGCAGTATGCCAATCGTTTCCTGGAACTCGTGAAAGGTTTGCCACCCCAGGCAAATATAAAATTCTGCATCTTTGCCCTGGATGCATACCACGATGATACCGGTAAAATAAACTGGGACAGGACCGATTTGTTTATCCCCAATGATTATGTCATAAAACTTGCTGATTGTCTCAATGAAAAGCTGGGCAGGGAATGTTTTATACCGGTCATATCGATTCATCCAATGAGAAAAAATGCCGTAGAGCAATTAGGATATTACCGTGCTCAGGGGATTAATGTGTGAAGTGGCTTCCCAGTGTCATGGATATTGATCCTGTCTGCTTTGCATCTGCCTCGTTTCTCAAAATGATGGCAAAAAAGGTGATGACGCTCCTTACACACGGGGGATGAACTCACTTTTACCGTATACGATGACCATCAGAAATATGGCAACCCCATGCGCCTGCAACAAGCACTGGAGCTGCGGGTAACAGTTGTCATGCAACACTGCGGGCATATAACCGGGAAGGCCGATCCTGATTATCCATCCCATGCATCGGGGGAAAAAGATCAAAACTATAAATTATTCAGGGAAATGATGAAGAATGATAAGTATAAGGGTCGATTGTTCGGAGAAATAGCGGCCCTGACCATTCCAAAGACCCTGCATCTCCTCTTTGATATCCTGGAAGATAAGGAATTAAAGGGGAGAATAGTTAACGGCAGTGACTATCCGGTTCCGACTGTAAATATCCTGAGACCTACGAAGGCCCTTTACTATGCGGGCGTCATTACAAAAGAAGAACAGGAAACCCTTGATGAGATATACAGCTATTAACCGTCTCATAATAGTATTAACATGCAGCAGCATACCTCGTTGTTTTATTGTTGAAGTATGCACGCACTCTATCCTGTGTTTTTTGGATAGACCGCAAATGTCTTATGAGTGCGCTATGGAG
>WBZR01002558.1_pt1 | contig 18395 bp, 17 predicted proteins | sample 5204231 | NCBI WGS metagenome assembly WBZR01 (sample SAMN12412403, study PRJNA552823) | activated sludge metagenome | isolation source: activated sludge from anammox sidestream of wastewater treatment plant... | place: USA: Virginia | collected 2017-08 | reverse complement strand
ATTTACTGCCAGGCTTTGCCAGGCGCCGTTTGCACGTGCCAATATTTTCTTTTCGGGAATGAAATAAATGATCATTCCGTCCGGGGGTATCAGTGCATTGATCAGGCTTGTATCTGCAATTCTTGGAAGTAATAAGCCCTGGTTGTCTGAATACAATTCAAGAACGGCAGATTTTTCAACACTATAAGGATCTTTTCCCAACCTTAGCTGTTGTGAAAAACCAAGTTGAGTGTATAAAACGAATATCGCCGCTACTGCAATTTTGGACACCACTCCCATAATTAAATACCATTAAAGATTTCAGCAAGGCCATTTTGCAACAGCTTAATTTTACTTTTTAATAATATACCAGTTCGTTCCGTCTGTTTGCAAAGTCACGTAGGTCCAGTCATTGTAAATTTTATAAGAAGAGCCTCCGTCAATTGTTCCGGAAGTGGGGGTTATAGTAAGGTCATTGTCTATTCCTCCTGTTCCGATCTTTTTGATTGTGTAAATACGGCCGGAAAATGTTCCCGGAGCGGGTAAGGTGATGGTTAAAGGCCCCGATGTGGTATTGGCTAATACCGTATTATCTGTGCCGGTAAGTGTATAATTAGAAGTAACTGTTGTGATTGCCATGGCCACAGAGCCATTTATTTCCATGGTAGAATTAGCATTTCCTGAGCCGCCTACCAATACCGCTTTTGTAGCTGCTACACTATCCTGAAAAGTTTTACTGCCTGCAAAAGTTTGAGCCGTTGTGGTTACCACGCCCCGGCTTCCCGTTCCTGCATCTGGCACATTCAAAAAAATGGAATCTGCGTTATTAGTGCTTACCGTCAGATCTGTTCCGGTATTTTTAAATGCGATTCCCTGTGCCGAATCCCTGTTCCCGTTAATACTTCTGATTGCATTGCCAAAAGCAGAGGCGCTTACTTGTCTTTTTTCCACTACGCCATTATTTATTACAAGTACAGAATCAGCGCTTGAATTATTGGCAACACTATTCAATGTAAGCGATCCATTCATTGTAGTATTTCCTGCAAAAGTTTTATCTCCGCCGAATGTCTGCGTTCCTGCGGTAACAATACCGGGATTGGTTGCATCAGCCGGTTGTAATATGATCGTGCGGGAGGTGCTGTCAACAACGATAGTAGCGCCATTTACATTGGGAGTTGAACCTACGGCTCCGATAGCAATAGTTTGTACAGCGCTTTGAATTTTTTGCCAGTCAGTGTAAGTTAAAAATCCATACGGTTTGGAAGCACCGGCAGATCCGTTTTGTACAGGTAAATATATTGCAACCGTACTATCAGAAGTTCTGTTTTGTACTAACACATTATTGGAAGTATCACTGGCTTGTGCGGTAATGGATAATTGCTGCGACTGAATTCCATTGATTGCCTGAATTGCATTTACAAATGCAGAAGCAGACATGGTTCTTTTCAGAACAGAGCCATCTGCCGCCAGAACCAATACATCCAATTCATTAGTTCCTGAAGCAAGGCTCTCTAACTTCACAGAACCATTTACATTCAGTTTTGCGGTCGGGTTGTTTGTACCGATCCCAATATTGCCGCTTGCATCAATTCTCATGGCTTCATTATTATTGGTTCTCATCACCAATGGTTGCCCATCTACAGTTCCTATAAAATTGGCAGAAGGATCTGTGCCTGCATTGCCGGATAAAGACCAATTGGAAGTGGCGGTAGCCAAATCGGCAATTTTTTTCCATGATCCGTTGCTGCGCAAACGAAGACTGTTGTCTGCTGTCAAATAAATGATCATTCCATCCGGAGGAGTGAGGGCATTTATAGCCGCTGTATCTGCTAATCTGGGAAGCAAAAGACCCTGGCGGGTACTTTCCAATTCGAGAATGGAGGATTTCTGAATGCTTGTCGGGTTGTCTCCGATTTTTAACTGGGCCTGGGATAAAATACCGACAAGTAAAAAAGAAATCAATAATAGAAATCTCTTTTTAAGAAGAGCAAAGAGCCTTGCCATAATTTTGGTTTTTTAGGATTTGAATTTTATTTAAAAAGGGTTCTCAATGGAACGAAAACGTAATTATTGTATGAATATTTCTTTTAATTAAGTGTTTTGTTCATTTTTGAGTAGCTATAATACATTTTTTGACTTTTTTGGGCTTCCTTAGACTAAAAAAAGTAAAATTCCCTGGTAAATTTTCGGATTTTTATGACCAATAAAAAGATCAGGGAAGTTTTATTTGAGAAAATGAAAATTCTTTTACCAACCGCACTCCTTGTTTCCTCGTTTTCTTAAAAAAAAGACCCCGGAATTTCCGGGGTCATGGATTTAAAAGATTTTTCATAGACATAATTCTGATTAGTTGCCGCCACCGCCACGACGTTGCGGCCTCATGGAAGGCTCGATCTGATCTTTCCAGACCTTGAAGTTATCGTCGCCCAAAATTGTTTTTAGTTTATTATCCCTCTCTTCTATTAACGGCTGCATTTTTTCACGCATTGCCTGGAAATCAGGACGCTCACCTCCACCCATCAGCTCCTGTCTTACCTTATCCTGCGATCTGTAAAAATTGGCAAAGACAGAATCTGCATCCGCCAGTTTCTTGCTGTCTAATTTTAGTGAGCTTTCTATTTTTTCATGAATCGTTTTTACTCTCTCTTCAACGGAACGCCGTTGAAATTGCGCATTGACCGAAATGATGCCTGCTAACATTATTACTCCCAGCATCAGACCTTTTCTTTTCATATTTATGTTGTTTTAATTATTGGATTGTTCCGGATTTTTTTGATCTGTTCATTTATTACTTGTAGAATCAGTCCGTGACCTTAAATTACCGGATGATCTGCCATAAGAACGGTTTATGATCCTGCTGATCAGTGAATCGAATTTGGGCTTTTGTTCCTCTGTACACAGATCCCTCACTTTTTTAAAATGACGGAAGCTTTGAAGTTCCTGTGCCTTTTCTTTTTGAGCCAGATTATCTGCTGCCTTTTCCACCAACGAATCCGGAACATCAGGCAAGCGCATGATGCTGAATAAGCTGTCTTTGGCCAGCCTGACCTCTCTTAAAATAGGTCTCATATTTTCAAAGTGCTTATCCCTCATTTGCTGAAACCGGGCTGACTGCTCCGGGCTAAATCCAAGCTGCTGTTCAAAATAATCTGTAAAAGACTTTCCTCTTTCACCAGATCTGCTGTTTCCTTTCTTACCTAAAAACATAATCCCGAGTAATACAGCATTCGATATCAAAAGAATTATAATGATCAGAAAAAGAACCTTATTAACTCTGCCCGATACCATTCTATTCAGGATTTATATCATACAAAGATGACACGGAAAGTCTGTATTCATTGTCAGAGATCACGGAAGCGGAATCGTCACGAGAAGGGGTAGTCGAATTGGAAGAAAAGTGAAATACCACCGCTATATTAATCAGCAAAAAAAGAGTTATGGCTGCAATTGTAAACGATGGTTTTGAAATGATCAGTATGAATCTTTCCCACCCGGATCCTGATTTTGACTCAGCCAGGCGAGCCATGATCCGGGTGTATAAGAACGGCTGGGGAGAAGCCCTCCGGATCCCATCAAGGCTATTCATCACTTCTTCCATATTTTTCCTTATGTCCGGCTTTTTGCTCATACTTCTTTATTTGACGTTATGAGCTTGTAAAACTTTTGTCCTGATCTAAAACATGTGCATTCCCGGGCCGCCGGGACCAAACCTATTATTATTCATATTCATATTAGGCTTACCGAAGTTTTTCAAGCTATAGGTAAACGTCAACATAAAATATTGTTGTAATACCTGGGTCTGAGAATCCTGAATAAAGTTCTCAGAAACTGTTCTTACGAGACTTTGATTTTGCTTCAACAGGTCAAACGCAGTGAGTTTTAATTCTCCCTGCTTGTTTTTCAGGAATTTCTTTCCAATGGATGCATTCCACAACCAATAATTCTGGTTCAATCCTGCAGAAAGTCCATTGTAATTCTGGCTCGTCAAATCGTTTTGGAAGAACCATCCGTTTTTGCTGAGTAAATTGAACTGTACACCGGCAGACTGGTTGACATAGTTATTGTCCATCTGTCCTTTTGCATTGCTCTTTGCCTGATTATAACTTACATTATAAGATAGATTAAAGTCAACATATTCGCTGATATTGCTGGCAATGACCAAGCCGCCATTATAGGCATAGTTATTCGTATTTGTTTTTACACGGTTGATAAGACCCGGCAAACTGGAATAAGTGAATCCGGTACTCAGATTTACATTCGATTTGATAAATTTGACAGGAAGACTGTAAGTAAAGAAAGTCCTTAAACTTTTATATCCATTCATGTTTACAGGTTTGGTCAGTTGAGATCCGTATTTCAGGACTATACCTTGCTGAATAGTCGAGTCAGCGCTTGGGCTGAAAGTGGCATTGGAAATATAATTCTGTGCCGTCTGCAGGAAAATATTTGCAAAGAAACTCTTCCCTTTTACCGTATTGGTGAAAGTATACCTGCCTGATAAAAAGTGGGTGTAAGATTGTTTCAGGTCCGGATTACCACTGCTTACTCGTAATGGGTCATTTGTGGTTACAACGTCCTGCAACTGAGATACCGAAGGAAAATTAGTGCTGGCCCTGTAAAATATTCTCATGCTGCCGTGTGCAGAAAGTTTTTTCATCCACATCATGTTAGGTAATACGGTGCTGAAAGATTGATCAACTTTCCCTTCTACCGGAAATATCCTTTGGCTTTGCAGGTGAGAATATTGATAAGACACTCCGACGGAGAATTGATTATCCCTGCTTTGCCCCAGGCGGTAAGTGACCCCTGCATTTTGAGTGGATGTTGTATTGTCGAACTTATTTGAAAACAGCGTATCAAACTTTGTGTATTTCTGACCCACCTGGTCATAGGAAAAGGTCTGCTGATCCGCTTTATTCTTATTAAAGGAAGGAGTGTAATTGAACTGCAATTGTCCTTTTTTTCCTACCGGTTCTGTGTAAGCAAAATTTGCCGAGATGGAATGGCCGTTGGTAGGATTGGTTACAAATTGATTTTGCAATGAGTCGGTGATGATTTGAGTAAAGGGCTCAAAGAAACGGTATTGGGAATAAATGAAATTCTCACCGTTATTTTTATTGAATGTAGTACTCAGGTTTACGGAAAATGTTCTTCCTCTTTTGGCGAAAGAGTGCCGGAATAAAATATTATTACGCAAATTATAACCGTCCCTGTTATTATTGTTGCTGTTATTAGCAGTATTCAAAGAATCGTTGGTACCATAAAAGGTCTGAGAAATATTGGTTGAAGTTGTCTTGTTATTTTGAAAATTCAGATTTGGTGTAATGATCAATGAATTCTTAGGATTGATCTGATACTCAAATCTCATATTTATCCGGTGATTGAAACTCTTTCCGACTGAAGCGCTCTCCTGATTTGCAAATTGGGTTTTGCCACTGAACAAGGTCTGGTTTTTCAGGATCTGGTCATTGATGTTTTTACCATTGCTGAAAAAATAACTTCCGGTTACGTTTAATTTCTTTGACCATTTATCGGAATAATTGATCCCAAATGCATTGGTGGTATTGATACCACCCTGCTGGCCGAAATTACCAAATCCTCCTCCGAAGCCGCCTCCAAACCCTCCACCAAAGCCACCGCCAAACCCTCCTCCAAATCCTCCACGGCCGCCCATGCCGGAAGCGCCTAAAATATCCTGAGAAGCAAAATTCTGCTGATTAATGTTATTGAAGTTTCCGATAAATGAAACACGACGGTCACCTTTGAAAAAGCTGATGTTTCCACCTCCGGAATATCTGTCATCCGTACCATATCCGGCAAAGACTCTTCCGAATTGGCCATTTTTCAGACCACTTTTAGTGACGATATTAATTGCTTTGACCGAATTGCCATCATCAAAACCCGTAAATTGAGCCTGATCACTTAAACGATCGAAAACCTGAATTTTATCAACAATAGTAGAGGGCAGGTTTTTCAAAGCAGCTGAGGCATCATCGCCAAAAAAATCTCTTCCATCAACGGTCACCTTTTTTACCTGTTCTCCCTGTGCGGTTACTGTTCCGGTTTTGTCCACGGTAATGCCCGGCATTTTCTTTATAAGATCTTCTGTGGTGGCATCCGGGTTTACTTTAAACTGGCTCGCATTGAATTGGGTAGTATCCCCTTTTTGCTGTACAGGCGCTGTTTTTGTTACCATCACCACTTCGCCCATTTGTTTTACCTCTTTTGAAATGGATAATGAACCGAGATCAACGATCTTATTGCCTGATGCTACCATTTTAGTAAACGGGTCGTATCCAATAAAACTGACTTTTAATAAAAATGAATCAACGGGCAATGACTTGAATTCGAATGCGCCTTTACTGTCGGAAACAGCCTCAAACTTAACGGTTGAATCTTTTATAAGCGAAAGCGTCAAAGTGGCTCCTGCCAGGGGTTTGCTGTCGGCAGCATCGGCAAGCTTACCTTTAATACTTTGAGCCTGAGCAGTTACTGAAAAGATCATGAAAACAAACAAAAAGAATCTAATTCCCTTCATAAAATTTAGTTATACAGTTTAGACGCCCAATATTAGTATAACCTTCGTATTTCAAAAGAAAAACAAATCTGATATTACGGCTGGTAATTTAAGGCTTATGAATGGTCGCAATAAGATACTAAATTGCTTTTACTCTGGTATTACGCCTAATTGCATGAACTCAATTATCTTGCAGCTCCTTTAATAGATAAATTATATGGAATATTCAAAACTGGTGTCAGTAACAGGGTTACCTGGTTTATTTGAATTGATCAACAGCAAAAATGATGGAGCTATTGTCCGCTCTGTTGAAGACAGAACAACACGCTTTATTTCAGGCCGAATCCATAATTTTTCACAACTGGAAAGCATTGAAGTCTTTACTACGGGTGACAATATAAACCTGGTTGATGTTTTTAAAACTATGGAGAAAAGCGACACGGCGCTTCCTGATGCGAAAGATGATGCTGCCATAAAAAAATACTTTGAAAAAGTATTACCTGATCTCGATTTTGAAAGAGTCTATAAAAGTGATCTGAAGAAAATGGTACGCTGGTTTGAGATATTGAAAAAGAACAATATTGAGATTAAACTTTCAGAGCCCGAACAACCGGTTGAGGAATCTGCTGCCAAAGAAACTCAGGAAATAGAGGGAAAAAAGCCTGCTAAAAAAAGTACTTCTAAAAAGAAGTAAGCTTTTTCGTTGATAATTTTTACAAGATCTATTTATGAATCATTCTGCAGATATTAAAAAAATATCACGTTATTATTTGCCCAAAGATTTTTCTATTAGCAATTGGGAATCACTGGAGCCTTATTTGAAAGAACTGGAAGAACGAAGAATTATTAGTGTTCAGGAGTTGGAGCAATGGCTCAAAGATATCAGTGAAGTGGAAGCTGTCATCAGTGAAGACGCAAGCTGGAGGCAGATACGGGTGACCTGTGATACGGAAAACAAAGAACTCAGGGATTCCTATACATATTTCATGATGGAAATCCAGCCGAAGATCCAGCCTTACACGGACAAAATAAACAGAAAGCTTATTGAAAATCCTTTTACCGAAAAGCTCGACAGTGAAAAATATTTCACTTATCTGCGTAACATAAAAAAGAATATAGATCTGTTTCGTGAAAAAAATATCCCCTTGCTTGCTGAGCTAAATGTGGAATCACAACAATTCGGAGCCATAGCTGGGAAAATGACCGTAGAGGTAAATGGAGAAGAATACACTTTGCAACAGGCCGCTAAGTTTTTAGAGAACCCCGACAGGAGTCTCAGAGAAGATGTGTACCGGAAAATAAATGAAAGAAGGCTGAAAGATAAAAAGGAATTGGATGAACTATTTACAAGCCTGATCAAGAAACGTCAACAGGTAGCGTTGAATGCCGGCTTCAGAAATTATCGCGATTTTAAGTTTGTGGAAATGGGTCGTTTTGATTATACCAAAGAAGATTGCTTTCTTTTTCATGATGCAGTGCGTATGCATGTGATGCCTTTAGTGAATGAGATATACGAGAACAAAAAGAAAAAGCTTTCCCTTACCTCACTTCGTCCCTGGGATATTAATGCAGAACCGGAAGGGACCGAACCTCTGCATCCTTTCAAGACAGGAATTGAACTGATAGAGAAGACCATCACCTGTTTAAAAGAACTGGATCCTTTCTTCAGCGGTTGCCTTGCAACAATGAAAGAGATGGGTCATTTGGATCTTGAAAGCCGCAAAGGCAAAGCTCCGGGAGGATACAATATGCCCTTGCTGGAAAGCGGGGCGCCTTTTATTTTTATGAATGCTGCAGGCCAGATGGATGATGTTACCACGATCGTTCATGAAGGAGGGCATGCGGTCCACTCTTTCCTGTCACATAACCTGGAATTAAGCAGCTTCAAAGAAGCTCCGACCGAAATGGCTGAAGTAGCCAGTATGTCTATGGAGCTATTGAGCATGGACCATTGGGATGTATTTTTCAACAATAAAGAAGAGTTGAAAAGAGCCAAAGAACAACAGCTCGAAAGGGTGATCACTCTTTTTCCCTGGATAGCGACTATTGACAAATTCCAACATTGGGTCTATGAAAATCCTGATCACACGGAAGAGGAAAGAGCAGAAGCCTGGATGCGTATCCTGAATGAATTCTCTTCTGATGCCATAGATTTTTCGGGCCTTGATGAATATCGCAGATATTCCTGGCAGCGCCAGCTTCATCTTTATGAGGTTCCTTTTTATTATATCGAATATGGGATTGCTCAGTTAGGAGCCATTGGTCTCTGGAAGGAATTCAAGGAAAACCCAAAACAGGCTCTGGATAATTATGTGAACTCCTTGTCTTTAGGCGGAACGAAAACGCTTCCTGAACTTTATAAGGCTGCGGGCTTAAAATTTGACTTTTCTTCCCAACCGATAAAGGAACTGATGCAATTTGTGAAAAAAGAAATGGATCTGCTGAAGAAAGAGTAAAAAATACCCGGAAAGTGGTATGCCCTAAATTCGGAAAATCAAAATAAGGCACTTAATTTTAGGATAGATCAGAAGACACCTGACAGAACAACTAATCAGAGCCTTAACCTTAAGCCCCGCTGTGTTTACACCGGGGCTCGCTTTTTCACGGGCTTCGATAATTCAGATGGGCTTATAATCCTGCTTACGATCCAGTGTGACCAGGGAATAATTTTTTTGGAGAATTATAGAAAAGATTTCTTACGATCGCTTATTTAGCAAGGTTTCAATATCATCTATCATCTGATTCACTTCACTTGGTTTGAGGCCATCATAGATATGTTTCACCTTCCCGTTTTTATCTACCAAGGCCCAGAACTGGGTGTGCATAAAATCATCATCAATGTTTTTCAGATTATTTTTCGGGTCATCGATCTGATAGCTCAGCCTTGCATGATAATAGAGGCTGTCTTTTCTTCCTGTCAAAAAGATCCATTTACTGGTGGAGACACCCAAAGAGTCAGCGTAATGTTTTAAACGGGCTGCCGAATCAGTTTCCGGATCACAGGTATACGACAAGATAAGAAAGCCATCTTCATTTTTAAAACGATTATAAACCTTCCTCATATTATTGTTCATCTTCGGACAGATTCCATGGCAGGTAGTGTAAAAATATTCTGCCACATACACTTTCCCTGCCACATCTTTATTGGTAAAGGGCTTTCCGTCCATGTTGATAAAAGAGAAGGGCAACACCTCACTGATCGTTGTATCTTTCTTTTTCGTAAATCCCGGTATAACTTTTCCCATTATAAAATAAAATGCGAAAAAGAGTAAAATAAAGAACAGAATGTAATAAAGCGACTTCTTTTTCATTCCAGGAAATTAAACCGTAAAGTTAACCATATCGAAGCATTCGTCCGGACAGTATTGTTGTAATGGACAGAACAGTGCTCCGTTTTTTTATATCTTGTAAAAAAATATTATGCGACTCTTTTTCTTTTTGACGCTGATGCTATTTGCCTCGGTCAGTTCTTTCTCACAATCTAAAGATGAAACCGCTATCCGTCAATTGCTTGCTGTGCAAACAAAAGCGTGGAATGATGGCGATGTAGCCCGTTTCATGAAAGGATATTGGGAAAGTGATTCCCTGATGTTCATTGGGAAAAGCGGGATCACTTATGGATGGGATAATACATTGAATAATTACAGGAAAGGCTATCCAGATACCGCTTCAATGGGAAAATTGAAGTTTGATATTCTGATTGTAAAAAGGTTATCAAAGCAATACTTTTTTGTTGTCGGAAAATGGCACCTGAAAAGGAGTATCGGAGATGTGGGAGGCCACTTCACTTTACTTCTCCGGAAGATACAGGGTGAATGGAAGATCATCAGCGATCACAGCAGTTAATCCATCACAGGCTGAAAACTGTTTATCAATTTACTGAAAACAAAGTAAGAGGCGGATATCCCAACTGCGGAAAAGAAGATATCGTAATAGTCAAATGTTCTGCCGAATACAGGAATAAGCTGTAAATATTCATTGATCACCAGCAAAACAAATCCTAAAAAGCATACTATTCTAAGATCATTCAAAGTACGTAAGCGAAAGATCCGGGCCATTAAAAAAGTTTTGCCGTTAAAAAACCAGTAAGCACCGAAAGGGATCAGAAACGATCCGAACAGATTGGGCGCTACTCCTAAAAAGAAATTGGCGGATCCCTCAAATAAATGAAACGGGCGGATCACAAACTTGATGATCCAGATGGCAAGGGTGCCGGTAATGACAACTCTTTTGCTGGTTTGTTTTATTTCCATTTGATTAAAATCAGAACAAAATAAAAAACTTAGATGTGATTTTAAAATGTAATGCCTTTTTTTTCAATAAGGCAGGTCATTTACCCCAGGTCTTGTAAAAGAAGCGAAGCAGAAACAAAAGGGATACTAAGACGAACAGGTAAAATAGAATGTTTGCATAAATCGGCACTTTACCAATTATGGCAAACTTGAAGTAAACCCCTGCAATAATATTGGTGAAGAGCCAGGCAGAACCGAATAAATAAGATAAAAGGATCTTCTTGAAATGTTTTTTAAGCTTGGGGTCAATTCCGCGTTCCATAAAATGTTCTTGGGAAAGACAAGGTACTATAAATATTGACAAACCAAACCATAATTATTTACTCAACGAACCAACAGATTTTTAAAATCAACGGAATCTCCGCTGAATACATTAAAATCTACTGCCGATAAGATACCATTGACCTTGCCTTTGTCACTGTGTTGCCAGAAAGACCATGCCCTGCCGATACGCGGCTGCTGAGGTTGATAATAGTGAGCGATCCATAAAGGATACTCATCGAAGTCATGACCCAACTTCTGGTTATAAAAGTCAACATTGGTATAGATGATCGGTTTAACGTGATAATAGTTTTCTATAGTCTCCAACCATTTTTTTACTTCACGTTGCAGGAATGCTGTTCCTGCACCATTTGCATGTTCTACATCCAAAACGGGCGGAAGGTCGCCGTTTTGAAGGTCCACATTACTGATAAAGTTCTCTGCCTGCATTTTTCCGTCTTTTGATCCGATAAAAAAATGGTAGGCGCCACGGGTGATTCCGGCTTCTTTTGCTTTTTTCCAGTTTCTTCTGAACTGAGGATCTGCATTGCCGATGCCTTCAGTGGCTTTGATGAAAGCAAAACCCAGTTTCACGTCGTTTACGGTCATGGCCTGCACTTCTTCCCAGGCTATCATTTTCTGATATTTCGAAACATCGATGCCATGAATGATGTAATCCCCGGGAATAGAGATGCCGAATTCAGGATAGCGGATAAATTTTGACCTGACTTTTTGCCCTAACGAATAATACAATATCAGGATTATCAATACAACCAATGCGGCAATTGCTGCATAAACCACTTGCTTTCTGATCTTCTTTTTTAGTTTCCGGAAACTCATTGAGATGGGGCAAATTCGGATGCAATGTTACAAGCAATTTGAAAGAACCGGTAACGCTGACAGGTAATTTAGCAAAACCTAAAGCATCAAATTAAATATTTTTTGAAAGAGATAACAAAAGGGCTGCACACGGCAGCCCCGTTCCGCCCTCATAGGTAAGTTCGCCAGGGCGAACTATAACTAGTTGTTCCAATATTCATGATTTATTTCAGGAGGCCGGAGAGTAGTCTTTGATAGTGTAACGGGAGTGGTTATGTTTATGAAAACACTGTGCCAAAGTTATATTGGCATTAAGTTATAAACAGCAATGTGGGTAATTCCTGAAATTTATTGATTCAATATTGGCCACTCTGAAAAGATCATACCCAAGGCATTGATAAAATAAATGATATTAAATTCAGAGAATGCAGAGGAGTATAAAAAATTATTCTACTATACGTAAACGGGCATAATGAAGCATGATCTTCTTCTCACCATTCTTTTCAAACTTAATTGTGGCAACAGGATTATGTACACTGCCTTCTATTTTTATCACTGATCCAAAGCCAAATTTTGCATGTTCCACTTTTTGGCCTGCTTTTAAGTCAGATGTGTCACTGGCTGCAAAATCAGAGGAAGGCACATGCTCTATTGTCTTGTTTTGTTTTTTGGATGAGAGATAAGAAGGTTCGGATGACCTTGCTGCCGGCTGTTCATTGAAATAAGTTCCTTTCTGCCGGCTTACCTGGCCGGATTCCCCGTCCCATCCGTTGTTTCGATCCAATCCTAACCCTCTTCCCCAACTTACACGTCCCTGATTTTTTGAGCCTCCGCCACCGAAAGTTTTGTTTAAAAATGAATCCGGTAATTCTCCAATGAACCTGCTTGGTTCATTTTGAACTAAAGATCCGAAGCGGTATCTGCTGTTAGCATACGTAAGCCAAAGCCTGCTCTTTGCTCTGGTGATGGCTACGTAAAACAACCTTCTTTCTTCTTCCAGTTCTTCTCTTGTATTTACACTGAGTCCATTGGGGAAAAGCATCTCTTCCAATCCTGCTACGAAAACACATTCGAATTCCAGTCCTTTTGCAGAATGAATGGTCATCAGTTTCACCACATCTGCATCAGGATCTTTCTGATCCTGGTCGGTAAGCAAAACGATCTGCTGCAGGTATGCAGCCAGGCTTTTATCGCCCACTTCTCCATCTTCTTCATTCATCGGGGTTTCAATCCATTCTTTGATAGAGTTCAGTAATTCCTGTATGTTCTCATACCTTGCCACCCCTTCCGTACTCTTATCATTAAAAAGTTCTTTGACGATATTGGTTTGCTTACCTACATGAAAAGCCACTTCATACGCATTTTGTTTTTCAAGCATGCTTTGAAAACTCCTGATCATTGTTACAAAGCTTTCGAGGGCTTCAATAGTTCCCGGTTTGAATTGTAATTGTCTTGTTTTGCCGATCGCCTCCCACATTGAGATATTGTTTTCATTGGCATACAGGATGACTTTGTCCACGGTTGTCTTTCCGATACCTCTTGCCGGAAAGTTGATGATGCGTTTCAGTGCTTCTTCATCTTGCGGATTCACGATCAGCCTCAGGTAAGCCAGAAAATCCTTGATCTCTTTTCTCTGATAAAAACTAATGCCCCCGTAGATTATGTAAGGGATATTCATTCGCCGCAGGCATTCTTCAAATGCCCTGCTCTGTGCATTGGTCCGATACAAAACGGCGAAATCCTTATGATGATAATGGTTACGCAGTTTCTGTTCTTGGATTGCATCAGCCACAAATTTTCCTTCTTCATTATCGGTCATAGTCCGGACCACTTGTATCTTTTCTCCTTCCAGGTTATTCGTCCACAAGTCTTTCGGGATCTGGCCTTTGTTATTTTTAATCACTTCGTTGGCAACATTCAATATACTTTGAGTGCTCCGGTAATTCTGTTCCAGTTTAATAATGGCGGCATCTTCATAATCTTTCCGGAACTGCAGAATATTTTGAATGGTAGCGCCGCGAAAGCTGTAAATACTTTGTGCATCATCACCCACCACACAGATATTCTCGTGCTGCGCAGCCAGTAATTTTATGATCTCATACTGGGCCGGATTGGTATCCTGGTATTCATCTATCAGGATATAACGGAACTTGGTCTGATATTTCATCAGCGCCTCAGGAAACTCTTTCAGCAACCGGTACATGTTGAAAAGAAGATCGTCAAAGTCCATTGCCCCGTTTTTGAAACAACGTTTTGCATAGGCGCTGTAAATGGAGGTAATGGCAGGCCGGTTACTTCTTGAATCCTCCTGCTGAATGTAATAATCATTGCGGTATTCTTCAGGCCCGACCAGTGCATTCTTGGCAGCAGAGATCCGGTTGTAAACTATATTGGGCTTGTAATGTTTGTCATCAAGATTCAATTCATGAATTACCGTTTTTATTACAGATTTGGCATCGTCTGTATCGTAAATGGTAAAATTGTTGGGATAACCTAAACGATGGGCTTCACTTCTGAGAATGCGGGCGAATACACTGTGGAAAGTTCCGATATACAGATTCCTGGCTTCATGATTTCCCAGGATATGCTCCACTCTCTCTCTCATCTCCCTTGCGGCTTTGTTGGTAAAGGTCAATGCAAGTATGTTAAAAGAATCAACACCATTGGCCATCAGGTGTGCAATGCGTGTTGTCAGCACTTTAGTTTTCCCGCTTCCCGCTCCGGCTACAATCATCAGCGGCCCGTTGATATGAAGTACAGCTTCCTGTTGTTTCTCGTTCAATCCTTTCAGGTAATCTTGCATGGCTGCAAGTTACTCGATTGCTTCAAGTTGAAAAGGGGCACATACCATTTTATCCCGGAAAAGATTTTTTGTGATGAATTTAAAGGCTTCAATTTCAATGAAAATTTTTCATAACTGCAGATTTGATAATTTTAAGGCCAAAATCTTTAAATGGCAATCCGCATTTTTGTTACCGGCGGCACTTTTGACAAAGAATATAATGAGCTGACCGGCTCCCTTTTTTTCAATAAGACCCATCTTCATGAAATGTTGCGACTGGGCCGCAACCATGTTCCGGTGGAGATAACCACTTTGATGATGATCGACAGTTTGGAAATGACCAATTCTGATCGTAATACCATTGCAAGGCATTGCAAAGGAGCCAAAGAAGATAAGATTGTTATTACGCATGGCACAGATACCATGGCAGAGACCGCAAAAGTGCTGGGCAAGAAGATTAAAAACAAGACCATAGTGATCACCGGCGCCATGGTGCCTTATAAATTCGGAAGTTCGGACGGATTGTTCAATCTGGGCAGCTCACTTGCCTTTGTACAGACATTGCCACATGGAGTGTATGTCATCATGAATGGCCGTTGCTTCAACTGGAACAATGTGAAAAAGAATAAAGAAACCGGAACTTTCGAAGAGATCGAATAGGCATACTTTTCCCCAAAAATCAGCTTAAAAAATATTAATAGGATATTTTATTTTCTAACCAGTAGCAAAATAGGGAAGCAGGACATCTTCAAAGTTGTAAAGTCCTTTTTTCTTGCTTGCCAGGTTTTGCGCAATAAAAAGAACGCCGTTTCCGAATGCCTCCCTTGAGATGGATTCATGGATCAGCCGGACAGTCTGTGAAGGAAATCCAAATATCACTTCGTGCCTGCCAACAATACCGCCGGCTCTTACAGAATTGATGACCGATTTTTTAAGATCCAATGCTTCAGCAATTTTGATGGCGGTTCCCGAAACACCTTTTTTTTCTTTGAAGTGTTCTTCTATGATCTCAATATCCACCCAGGGAGCGATTTTCTGAAGGAACTTTGCAGCAAAGAGCAGATAATTAACCCCCAGAGTAATGTTTGGGCTCCAAAACACGACCGTTTTTTCAGATAATTTTTTCAATAGTTCCTGTTCTGCTTCGCCATAATGTGATACCGCGGAAATAACCTTAACTCTGCGCTCACCTGCTATTTCATAATAATTGTAAATGCCTGTTTCGGAAGAGAAATCAATGATAAGATCTACCGGATGTTTATCGAGAAGCTCCGGCATTTTTATTTTGGAAGTGGAATAGATCAAACCCGGCTCATCGGAGTCAATGCCTAAAAACTCCGCTGCATTTCTGTTTTCCAGAAGCGGCCTGCGCCTTAAAACCCATTCCAGGCTGAATTCCTCATTTTGTAAGACCACCGTAGCGACGGCTTTGCCTGTTTTCCCGAATCCGATAAGACCTACTTTCATTTCTTGAGCGTTTAAGTGGAGAAAAAATTACAGCTCAATATTCAAAGAATAAATAAGCGATTCGTCTGAAGGTAATAAAAAACTATAAAAAAGCAGATCGTTTTTATTTAAAATTCATTGATGATCATGAAAAATTATTATTAAAATGAAATAAGATTTTCCTGAGAGTATTCAATGATAAAAAATGCCCGGACATTATTTGTTCCGAAGAACCCATCAGGCATAACGAAAAGCTACTGCGATAAAATATTTTCATCTGATCTGTTAAACTTTTCTGACCTGTTGTTGTCTGAATCTTTCATGAAACACCTGTTTTCCCTGATCGGCTGCTCCTTGCTGATCATTGCCTGCAAAAAATCCGGAACAATAAGTCCGGTTACCCCTCCTTCAGCAGACAGCTTTACGGTAACAGTAAATAATGGTTATGGCAGCGGTAAATATAAGGCCGGAGATACGGTCCATATTTTCAGTAAGGCCTATCCATCTTCACAAGTATTTGGCTCCTGGTCAGGCAATAATGTTTCATTATTGAATGCTCCGGAAGAATGGCATACCTGGTTTATCATGCCTCAAAAAGATGTGGCCTTTTCCGGCAGTGTACAAAATATCCAATCATTCACTCTGAATTTTGAAAATATAAGAGGAAGAGACAGGATGAAGCGGGTGTATTACTATTTTCCTGCCGGGCATAAAGGCATTGTGTACTTGCTTCATGGAACCGGGGGTAGTGCTGCTTTTCTGGTGGCTGACTATGAATGGCAGTTGTTGATCAATGATCTGGTAAACGAAAAATTTGCGGTGATTGTTACCGAATCAGAAGAATCAACAACCAATTCCGATCTAAACAGCGATGGCGTATTGCGATGGAACACCACTCCCTGGGATACCATCACCAATGTTGACTATGCCAATATTCGGATCATTACCGATACATTTTATAACCGGGGACTTGCCGGCAGGGCTGAACCAAAATACAGCATTGGCATGAGCAATGGAGGGAATTTTTCTACAGCACTTTCTACTATCTATAATTATAAAGCAGGGGTAAGTTATTGTGCTCCTGCAGGAACGCCTATTGCACAGATTACCGACACACCGTTGCAGTTCTGCATGGCAAAGTTTGATAATAATCCAAATGTAGGATCAGCGGGCAATGCGAATGCGCTCAATAATTCACGGTTGATGATTGGCCGTGGTATTTGCAGTAAATATTTTATTAGAGAACGTTCTCCGCTTTATCCGGAGCGGTTTGCCCGCCGGGGTGATATCAGCACATCTCAATCCACTGCTGTATTCAATGAAATTAAAAAATCCGGTTTGCTGGATACGAAAAACTATTTCATCGGCTATTCGGACGCATTGAGATCTGCTATGGATGCCAATCCATCTGCCTTTCCTCAGCTAAGCAGTTTGAGTTTTCCTCAGCAAAATTTTGTGATGACCCAGATAGACCTGGCTGTTTCCGATCACAAGATGTACAGTGATTTCAATAGGGCCACCATTCAGTTCCTCAATAAACAATGCCAATAGTATTTTACTTGTTTAAAAGATCTTCGGATGCCCATACTTCTAACCGGGGTGTATTTTCCTGCGGTTTAGTAACTTTATCAGACTGAAAAACAGATTTTATGAAATATATTTTTTCCATCGGCTTATTACTATTTATAAGCAACATCAAAGCACAGGAAATACTTCCTGCAGATATTCAGATCAAAACAGCTTTACTGGCAGCGCCTGCCGATCAGAAAGAAACTGCAACCGTGTTGGGTTATGATCAGAGCGGCAAACTGGTCACTTTGAGAAAAGGCACGGGAAATATGATCTGTCTTGCCGATGATCCCGCTAAAAAGGGGATCAGTGTTGCCTGCTATTCTGCCAACCTGGAACCTTTTATGGCCAGAGGCAGGCAATTGCTGGCTGAAGGAAAAACAGAAGAACAAAAACAGGAGATCCGTTCTAAAGAGATAGATGAGGGAAAATTAAAAATGCCGAAAGAGCCGAACATACTTTATGTGCTGACTGGTTCAGAGGAGAATTATGATAAAATCACAGGAGAGCTGAAAGATGCCAATATGCGGTATGTATTTTATGTTCCTTATGCCACGCTGGAATCTACCGGAATGTCAGCAAAGCCGTCCATACCCGGTATGCCCTGGCTGATGGAACCTGGCACGGCCAAAGCTCATATTATGATCGTGCCGCCGAAAAAGAATTAGCGGCAAAAATCTATCGTTACAACTAAAGTAAAGCATTGATCATTTGAAACCGCAGGTTTTAA
>WBZR01002555.1_pt1 | contig 18410 bp, 16 predicted proteins | sample 5204231 | NCBI WGS metagenome assembly WBZR01 (sample SAMN12412403, study PRJNA552823) | activated sludge metagenome | isolation source: activated sludge from anammox sidestream of wastewater treatment plant... | place: USA: Virginia | collected 2017-08 | reverse complement strand
CCGCACTGGCACATCGATGTGGTTTTCGAGCTCGGCGAAGGCGACGATTTCATCCGTCCGCTCGAGGATCTGCTTGCGCGTGAGTCCCAGGATGACGCCGTTGAAGAACACGTTCTCGCGACCGGTCAGGTCGGGGTGGAAACCCGCGCCAAGTTCGAGCAACGGCGCGATCCTGCCTGCCACCTCGATGACACCGCTCGTCGGCTTGTAGACCCGCGCGATCAGCGAGAGCAGGGTGCTCTTGCCGGCCCCATTCCGACCGACGATCGCGACGGTTTCGCCGGCGCCGACCGCCAACGAGACTCCCTTCAGCACCTCGAGCCGTTCGAGCCTTCGACTCTTCCACCAGAGGAGCGCCGCCTTGATGGACCCGGCGCCAGAGTGGCTGAGCAGGAACTCCTTGCGAAGGTCCCGAACGCTGATGACCGGTTTACTCACGGACGCTCGACGAACCTCCACTTCATCCGATTGAACACGTGATAGCCAAACACCAGCACTCCGAACGAGATCGCTGCAGTCACCAGGAACAGTCCCCAATCCATCGGTAAGGCGGGTTGCACGATCTTCACCGGCGCTTCCGGCGGGCTGATCGGCACGTCGACCGGGGCGAGCCACACCTTGCGATACGCCGTGCAAAGCGTGGCGAGCGGATTCAGATGGTAGATCGTGTAGAGCAAGTCTCCGTTCGTGCCCATCGCGTGTGCTTTGTGATACACGGTCTCGCTGAAGTACATGACCGGGCTCAAAAAGAAGAGCATGTACAGGAGCGCGCCGAGAACGTACTTCACGTCCTCGTAGAAGGTGTTGAGCGCGCTGACGATCAGCCCCAAGCCCGCGGCCAAGCAGAAGTTGACCAGAAGGACCAGCGGAAGAAAGACCACGGTCGCCTTGATCGGGAACTCAGGCGGGTGGCGGAGCCACACGACGCAAGCGATCAGCACGAACACGGCGAGAGCCAGCAAGAGGTGGATGAAGTTGGCGATGATCTGGGCGAGCGGGAGCACCTCGCGGGGGAAGTAGACCTTGCGCACCATCGGCAAAGCGATGAGGATCGACTGTGACGAATCCATCAGCGCGAACTGGAAGAACAAAAACGGGAGATAGGCTGCGAGCACGTACAGGCCGTAGCTTCCGACGTTCTGGTTCAAGAACAGCCGGAACACCATGGTCATGACGACCGCAGTGACAAGCGGGTTGATGAGCGACCAGAAGAACCCCAGGACGGAGTTCTTGTAGCGGATCTTGAGCTCTCGCTCGACCAGACTCCACAAGAGTTCGCGGAACCGCCAAAGCTCCTTCAGTTCCGCCAGCATCGGCGCGATTCTACCGCTCGTCGCGGGACCCCTATCTCCAGGCAAGTCGGAATCGACGCTCGAGGTCGGTTGGCGCGCCCGATTAGCGTGATCGGTGCGACGATGGCTCGGGCTCCGAAACCCGCAGGACCGTCACGACCACGACCAGCGACTGGTTCGACGGGATGATCGGCGGCAATCCAGGTGCTCCGAAGCCGTCGGCCGAGCCGAGGCGGACGCGTCGCTTTCCACCGACCTTCATCCCAGGCACGATCCGGGAAAAGAGATCGGTCGAGCCCTCGACGAGCGGAAACGTGTAGGGAAGGCCCCTCCGTTGCGAGTTCGCCAACTCGGCGCCGGTCGGATCGGCTACTTGAAAATGGACGGTGACCCGTTGTCCGATGGCGACCGAGCTGCCTCCGCCGACCTGCATGTCCTCGTAGGGAACGTCGGGGGCAAAGACCCCGGGGCCCATCAGAGCCAAACCCAATCCTAGGGTTCCAAGCGCATCCTTGAACATTGTCCCGATCTTGACAGACGATGCTAGGCCGCGGCAGGGAGCGCGAAAGCTTGAGATGCGCGCTGGACTTCTTGAAGCATGACCTCGGCGACGACTTTGAGCTGCTGCTCGGCGATTCCCAACGTAGACTCGGCCAGCGGATCGATCTTGACGGTGTCTGCCGGAGAGTTGTTGGTCAGCCCCGCGGCGTGGGCGACGGCATCTGCCATCGAGACGATCGCGGTCATTTCCTGATGCTCGGTGTCTTCCATCACGCGGTGGTGATAGCTGATCGCGTGCTCGAGCGGCTTTGGAAGCCCCCACTTCTGGGCGAGCATCCCGCCGACTTCGCCGTGATCGAACCCATACTGTTTGAACTCCGACTCGACGAGGGAGATGTTCTCGATCCGGCTCACGCGGATTGCTTCGTCGAGCTCACCCGGGCAGAACCGGTCGAGGACCAGATAGCCCACGTCGTGCATCATGCCCGCGATGTACAGCTCTTCTGCCTTGTCGGGCTTGTGCATCTTGCCAAGAATTCGGGAGGCCGTCGCAACCGCCAGACTGTGCGTCCAGAATGCGACTTTGTCAAAGTTTTTCGCGGTAACCCTGCCCGAAATCATCTGCTGATAGGACACACTGATGACAAGCGATCGGATCGTGTTGAGGCCGAGAATGCTGATCGCCCGCCCGACTGTCGCCACGTTGGAGAGTCCGTAGTAGGAGGAGTTCGCGACCCGCAGAGTCTTCGCGGCGAGCGCAGGGTCGCGCTCGATCATCTTCTCGAGATTTCTGGCAGAAGCGTTGGGATCGTCGGCTAGCCTGAGGACGACCGTCGCCACCTGTGGGAGCACAGGCAGGTTTTCACTACGCGCAACTTTAATCGCAAGGCTCTCCAACTCCACATCCACCATTATCGGCGCGCATTCTGGGACCCTCAGCCCCCTCTGAAACTTCACCTTTCACATGAGCGTCATATACTCATGGATTTGAGCGACCATGGCTAAAGACTTGTATGCGGTTCTAGGGGTGTCGAGGGGCGCTGACGAGAAGGAGATCAAGGCCGCCTATCGCAAGCTTGCCCGCAAGTACCACCCGGATGTGAACCCCAACGACAAGTCGGCTGAAGCGAAGTTCAAGGAGATCAGCGCGGCTTACGAGGTGCTCGGCGATGCGGACAAGCGCAAGCTGTACGACCAGTACGGCACGAACTGGGAGGCGGTTCAGGGCGCTGGAGCTCAAGGCTCCAACATGGGGGACTTCCAAGTCAACTTCGGCGGCGGTGGAGGTGGAGGTTTCGAGACGATCTTCGAGTCCTTCTTCGGCGGTGGAGGTGGGTTCGGAGGCATGCGTGCCCAGGTCGAAGCCCGGGACATCGAGAAGACGATCGAGGTGACGCTGGAGGAGATCGACTCGGGAACGGCGCGGACCCTCACCTACCAGGCACAAGACGCATGCAAATCCTGCGATGGCACCGGCACCGTAAGCCTTCGCGGCGGTCGAGAGTGCCCAAACTGCGGTGGGTCAGGACAGATCCGCAACATGATCGGCTTCGGCCATGCGTGCCCAGTCTGTCAGGGCACCGGGCGATCGGCGCTCGAGTCCTGTCCGACCTGCCAAGGCTCGGGAACAATGTCGACGACCAAGAAGGTCGAGGTTAAGATCCCCGCCGGCTTTTCGGAGGGGAAGAAGCTGCGCGTCCCCGGCCGTGGTGTGATCGGAGGCGGAGGACGCGCGGGAGACCTGTACGTGCTCATCCGCGTCGTCCCTCATGAGCGATTCCGAAGAGTTGGCGACAACCTCGAGGTCGACATCGACGTCCCGTTTCACGTGGCGGCGCTGGGTGGCGATGTCAAGGTTCCGACCCTGCGCAACACCGTCTCGATGAAGATCCCGCCTGGTTCCCAGAGCGGGCAGACGTTTCGCCTGGCGGGACAGGGGATCAGCAAGCTTGGTGGGCAGCGAGGCGACCTCATGGCCCGCCTGAAGCTGACCGTTCCGAAGCACCCAACGGACGAGCAGAAGCAGTTGTTCCGGAAGCTTGCCGAACTCGATCACTTGGAGACTTCAGCGCGATGAGATCGGAGAACCAACCCGTCTACATGATCGGCGTCGCGGCGCAGCTCTGCGGAGTTCACCCACAGACCCTGCGCCAATACGAGCGGATTGGGCTCGTCATTCCCTCGAGGGTCGGGGCGAAGAACAGACTCTATAGCGAAGCGGACATTCAGCGTGTCCGGCGCGTCCAACGGCTGACCCAGCAAATGGGAGTCAATCTCGCGGGCGTCGAGCTGATCCTGCGTTTGCTCGACGACATGGATCAAATGCGCGTCGACTTCGAGCAGTCGATGAATGAGTTTCGAGAAGAGGCCGAAAAGAGGCTCCAGCAGATTCTCGCGAATCCTAACATGCCGATCCGCCGTGACGAGACGCTTCTGCCGGCGGTCAAGCTCAAGGTCGATCGACGGGTCGACCTGTAACTCGAGAGCTATACTCCGGCCATGGAGCGGAAACTCGGGGCAGGTTGGATCCTCGTCGGAGTTGCCGTCTTGGTCGTCGCCTATTGCTTCGTGTGGCCAGGGCTGTGGGTCTACGGCACGACCGAACGAGGGATGTATCGCGTCAATCGCTTCACTGGCACCCGCCAGGACGCCACCGACGACGGCTGGCTGACCTCTGATCAGCAGGTCGAGAAGTCGCGGCAAGCCCGTGTGGCCCAGCTGTCAACGGAGATCTCCAAGCTCGAGAAGCTCGCAACAGAGCAGAAGATCGTTTCAGCCCACTACGATGGATCCCGGCTCAAGATCCAACTCAGCGAGGACATGCCGAGGATCTTCTACGGGCCTCCAGACGACGATGAGATCGTCGCCCTTCGGTCGTTCTTGGAGAATCACCGGATCCGCATCGAAATGGATTAGCGGGGTTTCATGCCCCCTTCGGCGCTCGGTCCCAGGCGTCTAGCAAGGCCCAACTCGCGAGCGGCCTCGCATACCATGACCCGCACTCCGGCTCGTTGAATGGGTTTCGCCGCTTGCCGTCGTGCCGCTTGCGAGCCGTCTCCACAACCCGCGTCGCCTCCTTGGTGAGCCCGTAATCGAGCATCGTCGCCGCGAGTTGATACTCCATGCTCGTCCAGATCTCGGGCCAGTACGGGAATGGAAACGCCGGCCGCTCGCCGTCCGGATAGGTGCAGATGATCGTGCCGCCGTCATCGCCAACCGCGTACGTCCGCATGTGGTTGTGGTGGTCGCGTAGGTTCTCTTTGAAGTTGTAGCGGAAGACCGACTTGAGCGTGTTCTTGACGTGGTATTCGTCGAGTAACGTGCCCAAGCCCGCCCGGTTCGCCTTGTATTGGCCAAGCAGCTGGTCGATCAGGCACCCGGCTCCGAGCTGCCACCTTGGCTCAGCGGTTTTGAACTCGTCGCTGAGGGAGCTAAGCGGCGCCGGGTTCTCGGGCGGCTTGCCGGTCCTCTGCACGTAGAACCTTCCGTTGTAGAGGTTCTCGTCCATCCACTTGGAGCCGTGGGCTCTCAGATCGTGGCACGTCTTGGCGAACGCGGCGTCCCCCATCACCTCCGCCATCTTCTCCTCCGCCGCAAGTGCGGCCAGGTACCAGCCAGTGCAGAGGGGATTAGGCCCGATGAACTCTACGTCATAGGTGTTGTGCTGGATGCCTTCCATGACGCCGTCCTTGTCGGCGTCCCAGCCGCCGGGGAGCCACGCGTACTCGATCATCGACTTGATCTTCGGCCAGTAGGTCGAGAGCCATCCACGATCCTTGTCGGCAAGGTACTGCTGGTAGCAGCGGATAATCAGTCCCATCTGGCCGTCGGCGGCCGCTCCGTTCCACTTTTGACCCTTGAGAGGGAGCGAGATCCGGAAGCGCTCGGCCCCGGAGTCGGTGACGCCATTTGCGAGGTGAGCTTCGATGAGCGTCCGGTGCAGCTCAGGGAAGAGGTGAACCGTCGCCTCCTCGTAGTTCCAGACATGGGTGCAGGTGCCGGTGCAGCACCCGCCGCCCGAGCCGCACCCCTCGAAGCCATAACTCTCGCCGTCGTTGAGCCTGAAGATCGTATGGGTCTTGAGGTGCGCTAAGACGAACAGCGCAGCCTCCTTCATTGGCAGCGGCGCCTTGCGAGCAGCGACCGACCGCACGAAGGCGGTGGACCTTGCCCTTAGGTCGTCCAAGTTGCGGACGACGTGCGTGGCGACCTCCATCGCGTCGTCGAACTTCGTGGCGTAGTGGTTCTTTGCCAGGGGAGATTCGTCTTTCTCGCCCGACCACCATCCCAGGGTCTTCAGGTCCCGCAACGGAATGTGCCAGGTGATCAGCATGCGCACGGTGGCGGTGCTCTTGGGTGCGAGCGTCATCATCGCGCTCATCGAGCTGTCCCACGTATCCTGCGGGCTCGGTGGGCACGCATCGCCGGTCGTCTCGTCGGCGATATATCCCTTGGCGCTGAGCTCGTCGAAGATGCCGAGCTGCTCTCCGCTCCATGGCCGGTCGCGGAACACCCACCTACGGGCCAGCTTTACGTCCGGCTGGTCGAACAAGATCGCCATCGTGCCGTTCTGTCCGCTCGGGTCCTTGCGTGCCTTCTCCCAGCGCATGCCCCTCCACCCGTCGGCTTCAAAGCTCTCGGTCACGTTGTCCTTGAGGTCGAAGACGTGCCCGTCGCAGCCAATGAAGTTCGTGAACAGTGCGGTTAGGGATGTCTCGAGGGCCTTGGTCGACGTGTTGGTCAGCTCGACGGTCAGCAACCCCATGGGCAGGCTCGACGAATCGAGGTCGCCCGGAATCAGTGGGTTGAAGCCCTCGATTCGAACCCCGATGGGGAACTCTGGGTCCTCAAGCGTCACCCGGCCGAACGGATAGGCGGCTTCGAACTTGGTGGCCTTCATGCGCGGGAATCCCGCGAGGACCGCTGGGTGGCCGAAATCGGAGGTCAGGTTCTCGTCGATGTCATCCTCGAGGATCCTGAGACGAGCGCTGCCTCCCTTCTCCCTGCACCACACCACGAGGTGGCTGTACATCGGACGCCAGTTGCGGTGGGGGCGGCTCATGATCTCCCATGTGCCCATCGCGCCGCGTCCGCTTAAGCCGAAGAATCCGGTGCCGATTCCGCCGATCGGCATCATGATCTCTCGAAGGTGGTTCTCGTCGTACGTGCGGAGGGCTGTCCAGTCGGCCATGCCCGATTCTAGTCTGTATGGCGGCTGAAGTCAAGCCGTGGAATCGCCCGGCCCGCGATCCCCAACGGTACACTTGCCGCCTATGCGTACTGATGGCCGGCAGCCCGACGAGCTGCGACCGTTCTCACTTGAAAGGGGCTTCTCGAAGTTTGCGGAAGGGTCTTGTCTCATTAAGATGGGCGACACCCACGTGCTCGTGACCGCAACCGTCGAAGAGCGAGTTCCGCCGTTTCTCAAGAACTCCGGCCAAGGGTGGCTCACCGCTGACTACGCGATGCTGGCTCGTTCCGGCCGGCAGCGCAACAACCGCGATCCCATGAAGCCCAACGGGCGTTCGATGGAGATCGCTCGGCTGATCGGGCGCGCGATGAGATCGGTGGTCGACCTCGAGGCAATGGGCGAGCGCACGATCACGTTGGACTGCGACGCGATTCAAGCCGATGGCGGGACCCGGACTGCCGCGATCACCGCCGCCTATGTCGCGACCCACGAAGCGATGCAGTGGATGATCAAGCAGCGGATGCTCAAGCAGATTTTGCTACACGAGCCGACCGCGGCCATCAGCGTCGGCATCGTCCGTGGCCAGGAAGTCCTCGATCTGAACTACGACGAGGACAGTACGGCGGGAACCGATATGAACGTGGTCATGACGGAGTCGGGTCGCTTCGTCGAGATTCAAGGCACCGCCGAGCACACGCCGTTTGCGGCGGAAACGCTTGGCAAGATGCTCAAGCTCGCCAAGAAGGGCATCGACGAGCTGATCCGTGAGCAGCGCCGGGTCTTGGAGATCTAGCAACGATGCACATCCCCGTCTTGCTCTTGGCATCCGCATTCCTTAGCCAGGGCTCGGCGAAGATCGATCCTAATCTCGACTTGGTACTCGGACGCCGGGCCACGCTTGTGGCCCTCCCGTCAGTTCAAAAGGAGCTCCGCGCGAATCTCGATCAGGTCAAACGGCTCGGCGAGATCTTCGACGGCGTCGTCAAGGTCGAGGGCGAACGGGTTCGGGTCATGATCAACGGCGACACCGACCTTCCTGGGATCGAGAAGGATGTGCTTGCCGTGCTGGAGGACGCGCAGCAAGGGCGTCTCGAGGAGATTTGGATGCAGCGTTGCGGGTATCTCGCCCTCGCCGACGAGGGTGTGGCCAAGAAGCTGGGCATCTCCGCCGTCCAGAGTGCGCAGATCGTCGGACTCGTCCACGATGCGGCGAAGAAGCTGGCCGACATCTTCGGGCCAGGCGCCAGCACCGACACGCCGGGCCAGGCTCGATCCGTTCGCGCGGCGACCGAGGCTGAGATCGCCAAGGTGCTGACCGAGTCTCAAAGGCGCGACTACTCGGCGCTTAAGGGCAAACCGTTCCGCCCCAGTCCCAGTTAGTTGGTCAGCGCTTCGTGGCCACAAGTTGGACGACTCGGCACCGATCCTCCTTCATCGATCGGGCGACGTTGAAGAGGTAGGTTCGGGTGTCGGGCCCGAACAGCAGATGCAGCCCAATGTTGGGAGGCGCTTCGGTCACTTTGCGCTCGAAAATGGCATCCAGGAACGCGATTGATTTGGATGTGTCGTCCTTCTCGAACGTCACATCTAACCCAGCCCCCTCGATGTGCCCGCGAAACGCGTCATGGGGAGCGACGAAGCTGCGGTCCGGGCTGGTGGCCCACGGTGCAGGCAGGATGGGCTCACCCCCCGATCCCTGAACGATCTCGTGACAGGCCAGCTTCCCACCCGGCCTGAGCACGCGGGCGATCTCCGCGAACAAGGTCGCCTTGTCCGCAATGTTCATGTTGACGTGCTGCAGCCAAACGCCATCGAACTCGCCGTCGCCGAACGGCATCGAGAGCGCACTCCCCACCCGGAACTCTGCGGAGTCAGACAGGCCAGATCGCGCGGTCAGGTCGCGAGCGATCTCGACGAACTCGGGAGTCAGGTCGAGGCCGACGACCTTCAACCCATGGCGAGCCAGTCGCCTGGCAGGACCGCCGATTCCTGAGCCGACGTCGAGCACGCGCATCCCAGGTGCCAGTCCGGACGCCTCCAGAAGCTCGAGGCTCGCGGACTTGCCGCGACTGTGAAACTCGTCTACTGGGGCGAGATCCGCCTCGGTGAGGTGGTCGAGATCTCTTCCGTCGGCTCGCAGCGCATCGAGGATTCGATCGTGCAGGCCGCCCCGACCATAGTGTTTTGCCGCGTCGTCCATCGGGATCATCGTAGCACTGTTGCACATCGGTGAAGTGAGTACTAGAATGGGGCGTGGCTTTCGACGTCTATTGCGGCCCGCTGTGGCGATACATCGCTCAAGACTGGAAGACGATCGGCCAGCAAGCGGCCGAGGCCGAGGGAGCCGGCTATCAGCTCATCCGTCCTCCTCGTCCGTTCTTCGCGCCTTCGCCCTTCAAGCTTGCGCAAAAGGCCCCGCAGGTGAGAGATGCGGTTGTGAAGCAGATCAGAGCTGCAGGCATCCCGATCGAGCCGTGGTCTGAGGACCCTAAGGGCGAGTACTTCACGGACCGACCCGGCTGGGAAGGCTACTATGCGGTCTTACGGCGATTTGCCTATCGGTCCGGCGCCTATGGGCCAGAGCCCACCACGGCCAGCGTCGAACCGGTCCAAACCGACGTGTTCAACGCATGCTTGCGCGACGACCCTCTCGCGTTTCATCTCCTGGCGGCGGAACTGTGGGTGCCATGTGACAGCCCATTCCCGTTTCGCATGGACCTCGTGGGTGGAGAACGCTATGCCTCCACGACAGGCGGCTTACTGCGATCACTCCGAGAGCTGTGCGACTGCCTCGGCTACGACGACCAAGAGCTGATCGCTTCCGAGCTGGATCAACCCTATCCAAATGCGTCCGTCGAGGAGTGCTGCCGATACGGACTCAGCATCTTGCTGCAGGCGGCGATTTGGACCGATCGTCGCCGGCAGGTCATGATCTTGGATTACTGAGTATCGAGAGGCGTTGGGAACCATGGACGTCTTTGCTTGCGTCTGGCAAGTGTCGGCTGACGAAGTGGGTCCGTCGGCACCGGAGGGACTGTGAAGCACTTGTCCAAGTTGGTGGTCTTGGCCGCCATGGCAGTCGTTATGCCGACCGTCGGCGCCCAGAGTTGGCAGCCGCTGAACCGCCGCGCACCCGTCGCGATGGGAGTCCCGCTCCTGTTGACCGATGGAACCGTGCTCGTTCATCGCCCGAGCACGTCGGAGTGGTACCGGCTCCGGCCCTCGAACACCGGGAGCTACGTCGACGGGACGTGGAGCAAGGCCGGCAGCATGCCGAGCAACTATGGGCCGCTGTACTTCGCGTCGGCCGTGCTTCGCGATGGCCGGGTCGTCGTTTCCGGGGGCGAGTACAACTTCGGCCAGGGCGTCTGGACGAACTTGGGCGCCATCTACAACCCGGCATCGAACACGTGGGCGCCATTGGCGGGCCCCCCTGGCTGGGGGAACATCGGCGATACGCAGTGCACGGTGATGCGCGATGGCAAGCTCTTGATGGCGCGCCTGACCAACACCGACATGTCGATCTTGGATCCAGCCACGTTGACGTGGACCAACTTCACCCCTCCAGGCAAGCGCGGCCGTTTCAATGAGGAAGGTTGGACCTTGATGCCGGAGGGCACGATTCTCACCGTCAACTGCAGCAGCGCACCGACTTGCGACAAGTACGTGCCTTGGCTTCAACGGTGGGTCGACGCCGGAAGCACGCCGCAAATCATGGTCGACGCCGGGTCGCTCGAGATGGGCCCGCACGTGCTGATGGCCAATGGCAAGGTATTCGCGATGGGCGCGACCGGGCACAACGCGGTCTACACTCCGGGCGCGAACCCCACCGATACTGGAACTTGGACCGCCGCGCCAGATTTCCCGCTGTCGAACAACGCCCAGCTGGAAATGGCGGACGCGCCAGCCTGTCTGCTCCCAAACGGCCACGTCCTATGTGGAGCGAGCCCCGGCGTCTTCGTCTCCCCGACGGAGTTCTTCGAATACGATGGCACCAATCTCGTCCCGGTGCCCGCGACACCAAACTCACCAAACAACCCCTGCTTCGTCGGCAATATGCTGATGCTGCCGACTGGCCAGGTGATGTACACCGACTTCAGCGACGACGTCCAAATCTACACCCCGGCCGGTGGTCCCCAGAACTCGTGGCGGCCGTCGATCACGAGTGTGCCGAGCACGCTCCTCAAGGGCCTGTCGTTCACCTTGCAGGGACTCCAGCTGAACGGGATGTCCGAGTGCAGCATGTACGGCGACGACTCCTCGAACGCCACGAACTACCCGCTGATGCGACTGAAGAACGTCGCGACCGGCCACGTCTATTTCGCCAAGACGTTCAATCACTCGGTGATGGCGGTCGCCACCGGTTCGTTGCCGGTCTCCACGAACTTCACGGTGCCCTCTAACATGGAGAGCGGTGTCGCGACGCTCGAGGTGGTGACGAACGGCATCGCGTCGGCCCCGAAGATCGTGACGATCATCGCGTTCACGGGCCAGGTGAGCGCGGTCTCCAAGTTCGAGGGGGCGTCGGCAACGGGCGGGCTGAATCAGGTCTTGGCATCGGATAACACCTACTTCTCTGTCAAGTCGAGCTTCCAGAACCAGACGGGGCAGGTGGCGTCGACGGCGGTGACATTTACGCTCAACACGGGGACGCCGGCCGACCTCAATTTCACGTTTGAGTCGAGTGCCGCCAGCTACGTGTCGGCGCTCTACTTCATCTTCGATTGGAGTGCCAACAAGTGGGTGTACGTCGGAGCGACGCCACAAAGCGCGGTCGACAAGATCTCGACCTTCAAGGTGGCGTCGCCCACGTCGCGCTACGTCAACGGCCAGAAGCAGGTCAAGATCCTTCTTCGCGCGATCATGCCGGTCAACTCATCCCACAGCCCGGTCCCGTTCGTGTTCCGCCTCGACAGCGTGCAGCTCAGCGGGTAGCGTCGACAAGGTTGGCTGGAGTGCCGCTCATGGGTGACACTCCAGCGGGGCTGCTGCGGCTGCGGTGCCGGGTAGAGTGTTCGCCTGATGCGGCCTGACGCCGCGAGAGGCAACGATGAGCCGCAAACCCGTCTCCCTTGGCAATCGCATCCGTTACACGTTCGAAAACACGCTGTCGAAGGGGCCAGTCGCGATCATCGGTTGGCTGGCCCTGCTTTCGCTCGGGATTATCCTCGTCGCGGCGATCGTGATGGCGCTCTTGCGTGTCGGCTACGGCGATAACACGTCGTTCGTCGAGAACTTCTGGAACAGCTTGATGCGGACGTTCGACGCCGGCAACATGGCCGACGACGGTGCGTCCGAAAACGGCTCGGCGAACTGGGTCGTGCGCTTCGTAGCCCTGTTCGTGACGCTCGGTGGCATCTTCATCATCAGCACGCTGATCGGTACGCTCACCTCGGGCATCGAGGGCAAGCTCGATGAATTGCGGAAAGGCCGCTCGAGCGTTCTGGAGTCCGGCCACACACTGATTTTGGGTTGGTCGCCGAAGGTGTTCGCGATCATCAGCGAGCTGCTGATCGCCAACGAGAACCAGCGGCGCCCGGTCATTGTGATCCTCGCCGACCGTGACAAGGTCGAGATGGAAGACGAGATCGCGACCAGGTTTCCCGACACGAAGAACACACGCATCATCTGCCGAACCGGCTCGTCGGTCGATCTCGACGAGCTCGAAATTGCGAATCCGCACGAGTCCCGTTCGATCATCGTGCTCGCACCCGAAGGTGACAATCCCGACACGTTCGTGATCAAGACGATCCTGGCCCTGACGAACAACCCGAACCGCCGCGAGGAGCCCTACCACCTTGTCGCCGAGATCCGGGACGCCGCAAATATGGAGGCGGCAAGGCTCGTCGGAGGTGACGAGGCGGTCCTCGTTCAATCGGCGGATTTGATCGCCCGGGTCACCGCTCAAACGTGCAGGCAGTCCGGCCTCAGCGTGGTCTACACCGAGCTTCTCGACTTCGATGGGGCAGAGATCTACTTCAGCGACGAACCGAAGCTGATCGGTAAGACCTACCGAGACGCGATCTTCGCCTACGAGGGCTCGACCGTGATCGGCCTTCACACGGGGTCGGGGGTGCTCATCAATCCGCCGATGGAGACTCGGATTGGGCCGGGCGACAAGATCATCGCGATCAGCGAGGACGACGACACGATGGCGATCTCCGCGAGCGGCCCACGTCATGGCGATCGCACCGCAATCCGGGAGGGGACTCCAGTGGCGTCGCGGCCCGAGCGCACCCTCATCCTGGGCTGGAACGAGAAGGCGACGACAATCATTCGAGAGTTGGACAACTACGTCGCGCCCGGTTCGGAATTGACGGTCGTCTCATCGGCGGACGAAACGGAAGATGAACTGGCCAGTCTCACGACTGCGAATCAAACCCTTCGGTATCAGAAGGGCAGCACGAGCGAGCGAGCTGTGCTGGACAGCTTGGACGTGCCTTCTTACGACCACGTCGTGCTCCTCTGCTACGCCGGCATGGAGGTTCAGGAGTCCGATGCCAAGACGTTGATCACGCTCCTCCACCTTCGCAAGATCGCCGATTCTTGCGGCAAAGACCTCAGCATCGTCAGCGAAATGCTCGACATCCGCAACCGGGCGCTGGCCGAGGTGACGCGCGCAGACGACTTCATCGTGAGCGACAAACTCGTGAGTCTGATGCTATCCCAACTCTCCGAGAACAAGCACCTCGACGACGTCTTCACGAACTTGTTCAGCGAGGAGGGATCGGAGATCTACCTCAAGCCGATCGCAGACTACGTCGAGGTCGGCAAGCCCCTCGACTTTTACACGCTGCTCGAGGCGGCCGCCTCCCGGGGTGAAACCGCGATCGGCTATCGAATCGCCGCCCACACATCGGACCCGAGCAAGGGCTACGGCGTCAACTGTAATCCCAAGAAGTCTCAAGCTCTGACCTTCAAAGAAGGCGATCGCATCATCGTGCTGGCGGAGAGCTAGCGCTCGGGTGCGAAGTACTCGTCGAGGCGAAGGCACGACGCTTCTTCCGGGCGCGAGTAGAGCGAAATCGCGCGCGCGATCGCACCCGCGGTGTCGATACTCGTGACACAGGGGACCCCCGACTCGATACATGCCCTTCGGATGCGAGCGCTTTCCTCGGTCGACTGGATTCCGGGGCTTGGCGTGTTGATCATCAGGCTTACCCCTCCCGCCACGATCAGGTCGAGCAAGTTGGGAGTTCCTTCCTGGATCTTGGGAATCGTGCGGCATTGGACGCCCGCCTGGATGATTGCAGAAGCCGTCCCGCCAGTCGCGACGATGGGGTAGCCAGCGGCGTCCAGATCGCGGGCGATTTCGGCGGCGCCGGCCTTGTCATGGTCGGCAACCGTGATCACGACTTCGCCCCGGTCGCGAAACTGAATCCCGCTCGCGACGAGCGCCTTATAGAGGGCCGACTCAAACGTTCTGTCGATCCCGAGGATCTCGCCAGTCGACTTCATTTCTGGCCCCAGGCTCGGCTCGACTCTTGCGAGCTTCTGGAACGAGAAAACGGGAGCCTTGACCGCGTAGAGGATGGGCGGTGGAAGCTCGAAGTTCCCAGCAGCGAGATCCGATTCGGCGATGACAGAGCCGCGCGCGTAAGGCTCGTAGGGCATGCGGGGTTCTTGCTGGGACTTGGCGCCCTGGAGCACCCAGAGGCCGCTGGTGTAGCCAAGATCGCGGAGCTTCGTGCCCATCATGCAGCGCGTCGCCAAGTCGACCATGGGCACGCCGGTGACCTTGCTGATGTAAGGAACGGTTCGGCTTGCCCGCGGGTTGACTTCGAGCACATAAGGCGTGTCGTTGGCAATGACGAACTGGATGTTCATCAGACCTCGGACGCCGAGCGCACGAGCGATCCGGCATGCGATGAGCACCATCTTCGCTTGAACCTCGGGCTGGAGTGAAATCGGAGGATAGACCGCCATCGAGTCACCGCTATGGATCCCGGCTCGTTCGATATGCTCCATCACGCCGGGTACCAACGTGTCCTCGCCGTCGCTGATGACGTCGACCTCCGCCTCGACTCCGGTGACGTATTTGTCGATGAGAACTGGTTGCCCTGGATTCGCCTGTTCGGCTTCGCCATAAAAGGACCGGAGATGGCCCTCGTCGTGGACGATCTCCATCGCCCGGCCGCCGAGTACGAAGCTTGGGCGAACCAGGACGGGGTAACCGACCGACTTTGCGACGTCACATGCGTCGTCGAGGGAGGACACCGCGCGTCCCCTTGGTCGATGAACGTCCAGACTCTCGAGCAAGGCGTCGAACTGGCCGCGATCCTCGGCCATCGTGATCGCTTCAGGAGATGTGCCGAGGACCTGGACGCCTCGTTTAGCGAGGCCTTCGGCCAGGTTGATCGCGGTCTGGCCACCGAACTGGCAAACCGTGCCGATCGGCCGTTCGTGCTCGACGATCCGCATCACATCGTCGAGGGTGACCGGCTCGAAGTACAACCCATCCCCGGTGTCGAAGTCGGTCGAGACGGTTTCCGGGTTGTTGTTGACGATGATCGCCCGGTAGCCCAGATCTTGGAGGGCCCAAACGCAGTGCACGCAAGAATAGTCGAACTCGATGCCCTGGCCAATGCGGATGGGGCCAGATCCGAGCACGAGCACCGTAGGCTTCATTCCGAGCATCAATTGTGGCCAAGTGCGCACGGGTCGCGCGCGGCTGCCGAAGACGGTAGCCCGTAATCATGCCAGGTTTGGTTCAGATCAGGCGCGCGCGGCTCGAGCGGCTGAGGATTCGACTGCTTGCAGACGACACAATACTAGGGTTTGCGGGTTTGCCCCCGCGGTGGAGAGCATGAATAGATTTGGCTTGTCTTTGGGCCTTCTTGGCTTGGTCATGGTTGCGTCCGCTCAGTCGCGGAGCTCGTTTCAAGTCCCAAACGGGATCACTGGGATCAGCGTCACCCAGCTGACGTCGACGACTTTCAAAGTCGCCCTCGAGACCGGTGCGAGCATCAACCTCGGTGGCACGATCACCCCGATTCAGGATGTGCTCGGCTTCTGGCTGCTCGACGATGACAACGACCTGGCGGGAAGCGGCGCGAGTTTCGCGTCTTGGGATTTTCACTCGAACTACTCGGGTCAGGGAGGGATCGTCGGCTACAAGACGAACCCCAACACGGGCATCAGCCAGGGCCAGAGCCAGACCTTCACGTTCACGACGGTGACGGGCCATTCGGAAGGGTACGGGGCCCACGTTCGATTGACGAACTCCAACACCCTGTACACCTTGATTGGAAACTCGGTCCCGGAGCCCGCGACGCTCGCCGTTCTCGGCCTTGGTATGGCGGCGATCCTCCGACGTCGGCGCACACGCTAGAGCGTGACACCGGACTAAGAACTACCAGACTGCGGAGCGAGAACGTGCTCGCTCCGCAGTTGTGCTTTGAGTCCCTCGTTTCCATACCAGGATTGGCACGCTCTGGCCGCGCTGGCACGAACTCTGCTCGCTTCAGGGTGGGGCCTCTTGGCCCACGAGCGAGGAATTCACATGAAGAGAGCAATCCTTCTTATCGGTCTGGCCGCAGTTGCGGTCGGAGCCCAGGCGCAGTCGCGCGGTTCGTTCCAGGTTCCTGCGAGCCTGACGGGCGTGACCATCACGAGTAGCAGCAATGTCGACTTCAAGGTCGCCCTTGCCGGCAACGCGTCGATGTTCTACAAGGGCAAGACTTACAACATCGACAGGATCTTCGGATTCTGGCTTCTTGACAACAACAACGACATGCACGCAACTGGCAGCAGCCAGGGTGTGTGGCAGTACCATCAGAACTACGTGGGCCAGGGCGGCATCGCCGGGTTCAAGACCAACCCGAACACTGGGATCACCGGTGGCGGCGAGAAGTCTTTCAAGTTCAACTCGGTTACCGGTGGCGTCGAAAACTACGGCATCCACTTGGGACTGAAGGGCTGCGACACGCTCTACGTCGAGCTTCCGTGCACGCCGGTCCCCGAGCCCGCCACGATGGCGGTGCTGGGTCTTGGCGCCGCCGCGATCGTTCGACGCCGACGCGCAGCCAAGTAACCGTTTAGAAGTCGCGCCTTTCGTGACTTCCACGCGGATGACTCTTCGAAACTCCCTTTGAGAGCCGACCCCGAGAGGGGCTCGGCTCTCTTTGGTTATTCGAGGGTGGATCGAGGGAACTTGACCTCGGCGACCGCCCACCCGAGGACATTTGCGAGCTTGAACCGTCCGCCGAGAGATCGGGCGAGGTTCTCGACGATCTGGAGCCCCAAGTGTCCGGCTACAACAGGGTCGAACTCCTCAGGCAGCGGGTCGCCGGAGTTCGAAACCCAGAGCGACACTTCGCCATCGGACTCCTCGACCGTCACGTGGACCTCGCCTTCGGTTGTCACGTGGAACCCATGCTCGACCGCATTCTGGATGAGCTCGTTGAGAAGGAGTGCCACTTGCGTCGCCTGGGCCATCGCGAGCCTCACGTCGACTCCTCGGACGTCGAACAGGACGGTGCGATCCGGGAGGATCAGCGAGTTTTTCTGGTGCTGCACGAGCATCTCGGCGATCGATCGGACGCCGACGTGGTCCAGGTCCTCACGGCTCAGCAGGTCGTGGACCGACGAGATCGCCAGGATGCGCGACAGCGAGTCGTTGATCGCTTCTTCCAGCGACTTGTAGTTGCCGTGCCTCGATTGCAACCGCAGCAAGGATGCCACCTGCTGCAGGTTGTTCTTGACGCGGTGGTGCATTTCCTGCATCAGGGTGGACCGGACCTGGAGCTTTGCATGCTCGATGCTGACTGCGGCCTGCTTGGCCAGCGTCTCGAGCGCCTTGATCTCCTCTTCCGGAAACTCGCGGACCTCCGCCGTGTAGCAACTGAGAACTCCCACCGGCCTGTCCTGGATGGTCAGCGGGATGCAAATCATGCTTCGCATCCCCTGCTCGACAGCGAGTTCGTGTCCGATATAGGACTCCTCGACCTGAACGTCTTCGACGATGATCGGCTTGTTCTCGGCAATGGCACGGCCCGCGATCGACTCACCGAGTTTGATCGCCCGTTTCCGGGCATAGGCCTTGTCAGGCGCCTGGGTCGCTCGCAAGACGAGCTCTCCGTGGGCTTCGTCGAGGAGGCGAACCGTGCACACAATGTAGTTGAAGCGCTGAGCGGTGAGACCCACGAGGAGCTGGAGAATCTCCTCGATGTAGGGGCTGGAGGCGATGGTTTTGGATACATCGCTCAGTGCGCCGATGCGGCTCGCGTCGGTGCCGGCGCGGTAAATCGACTCGTAAGTGGCTAGCACCGTCCCGGCGACCGAGACAAGCTCGACGAGCGACGCGCGCTGCTCCGGGCCAAGGTTCCACTTGGATCCATGACGGAGGAGGACGACCCCCATCGCCCGACCTTCATGGCCGAACGGAATCGCCGCTGCGGCCTGCCAAGCCAAGTCGTCGATGCCAG
>WBZR01001915.1_pt2 | contig 18410 bp, 19 predicted proteins | sample 5204231 | NCBI WGS metagenome assembly WBZR01 (sample SAMN12412403, study PRJNA552823) | activated sludge metagenome | isolation source: activated sludge from anammox sidestream of wastewater treatment plant... | place: USA: Virginia | collected 2017-08 | reverse complement strand
TGCCGGGCGACAACGTGAACCTGGTGGTGGAGCTGATCACGCCGGTCGGCCTGGAGAGCGGCAGCCGCTTCGCCATCCGCGAGGGCGGCCGCACCGTCGGCGCCGGCGTCATCACCAAGATCCTGGCCTGATCCCGGGCCCGGCCGTACTGAGCGAGCGTTGGGCCCCGGCCGTGCGGCCGGGCACCCAGGAGGTTACACATGGCCAAGAAAGCCACGCGCACCGTCATCACGCTGGAGTGCACGGAGTGCCGCGAGCGCAACTACGTCTCGGAGAAGAACCGGCGCAACGACCCGAGCCGGATGGAGCTCCGCAAGTACTGCCCGCGCTGCCGCGCCCATCAGCTGCACCGTGAGACGAAGTAGCCGGGCGAAGCCGAGCGATGTCCGTCGCCCGGCTCCGGGGCTGGTGCGCCCGGGGCCGGGCGATGATCCGACGAGGAGGAAGCGGTGACTGACGAAACGACCGCCGTGGCCCGGGGCGGGTGGGTGGCGCGAGCCACCGAGTACTTTGCGGAGACCAAGGCCGAGCTGCGCAAGGTCGTATGGCCGACGCGCGACGAGGCGACCAACCTGACGGTGGCGGTGTTGTTCGTGACGCTGTTGATGACGATCCTCCTGGGCAGCGTGGACTGGGTCTTCACCCAGGCCCTCGACTGGGTGGTCCGCGTCGTCAGCGGCGCGTGATCGCAGGGCGTGGAGCACGACGGCGACAGGCCTGGCAGGCCGAGGTGGTACGGTGGACGTGTCAACAGCGCTAACTGAAGACGGAACGGCGGCCGCTCCCGTGGCCGCGGACGCCCCGCCGGCGAAGCGCCGTGCCAAGGCCCGCAAGCAGGAGCCCGCGCCCGTGGCCGAGACGGCCGTGACGGACGCGGTCGAGCCCGGCGCCGAGGTCGACTTTGCCGGCCCCGAGGCCGGGATCCCGGCCGATGCGCAGTGGTATGTGGTCCACACGTACTCGGGCTACGAGAACAAGGTCAAGCGCAACCTCGAGCAGCGGATCGAGAGCATGGCCATGCTGGACCAGATCTTCCAGGTGGTCGTGCCGGTCGAGGAAGAGGTCGACATCAAGGACGGCCAGCGCCGCATCGTCGAGCGCAAGATCTTCCCGGGCTACGTGCTGGTGCGCATGCTGATGAACGACGAGTCGTGGGCGGTGGTGCGCAACACGCCGGCCGTGACCGGCTTCGTCGGCGCCGCCGGCACCGACAACGAGCGGGTCAAGCCCACGCCGCTGCGCAAGGACGAGGTCGACAAGATCCTGCGGCGCATGGATTCCGAGGAGCCGGCGATCCGCGTCAGCTTCCGGCCGGGCCAGAACGTCCGCATCGTCGACGGCCCATTCACCGACTTCCACGGCGTCGTCGACGCCATCGACATGGACCGCGGGAAGGTCCGGCTGATGGTCAACTTCTTCGGCCGCGAGACGCCGGTCGAGCTCGACTTCCTGCAGGTCGAGAAGGTGTAGGCACGGTCGAGGCGGCCGCCGACGCAGGCAGCGGCGGCCAGGTGGGGGCGGACGGCGGTCCGCCCGTCGAGGAGGCGATGCCCCGCGTTGGGGCGCGCCGTCAGCACTCATCGCGAGAGGAGCACACGCATGGCCCAGAAAATCACGGCCATCATCAAGCTGCAGATCCCCGCCGGCAACGCCACGCCGGGCCAGCCGATCGGCCCCGCGCTCGGCCAGCACGGCGTGAACATCATGCAGTTCGTCAAGGACTACAATGCCCGGACGGCGGGCATGGCCGGCGAGATCATCCCGGTCGAGATCAGCGTCTACCAGGACCGGTCGTTCACGTTCGTCACCAAGACGCCGCCGGCATCCGCGCTGATCAAGAAGGCCGCCGGCGTGGGCAAGGGCGCCCCGACCCCGGGCAACACCAAGGCCGGCACCGTCACCCGCGCCCAGGTGCGCGACATCGCCGAGAAGAAGATGCCGGACCTCAACGCCTACGACGTCGACGCCGCGATGCAGATGATCGAGGGCACCGCGCGGGCGATGGGCATCACCGTGGTGGAGGGCTGAACATGGCCAAGCAAGGCAAGCTGCGCAAGGCGGTCGCGGACAAGGTCGATCGCGACCAGCGGTACGCGCCGCGCGAGGCGCTGGACCTGGCCAAGGCCGTGGCCACCGCCAAGTTCGACGAGACCATCGAGATCCACCTGCGCCTGGGCGTCGACCCGCGCCACGCCGACCAGCAGGTGCGCGGCGTGGTGGCGCTGCCGCACGGCACCGGGCGCACCGTGCGGGTGCTCGTGTTCGCCGAGGGTGAGGCGGCGCGCGAGGCCGAGGCGGCCGGCGCCGACCATGTCGGAGGCGGCGAGCTGGCCGACAAGATCCGCGAGGGTTGGCTGGACTTCGATTCCGTCGTCGCCACCCAGGGCATGATGCGCGTCGTCGGTCGGCTCGGCCCCGTGCTCGGCCCGCGCGGCCTCATGCCGAGCCCCAAGGCCGGCACCGTCGTGGCCGACGACGACGTCGGCAACGTCATCCGCGAGATCAAGGCCGGTCGGCTCGAGTTCCGGGTCGACAAGACGGCCAACCTGCACATCCCGATCGGCAAGAAGAGCTTCGACACGCCGCTGCTCCTCGAGAACATGGCTGCCGCGGTCGACGCCGTGGTGCGCGCCAAGCCGTCCGGGGCCAAAGGCATCTACGTTCGCAACGTCGTGATCGCCAGCACCATGGGTCCGGGGATCAAGCTCGACCTCCCGGCCACGCTGTCGATGGCAGGGTAGGGCCGGGCGGCATCGACCACCGGGATCGCCGGGCGGCCTCGCGGGCATCCGTGAGCGCCGGCGGTCCCAGCCACCTCCGCCGCACGTGGCCGGCCGCCGGCCGGGCACACCAGACAACCGAATCGTCGTTCGCACCGAACAGCCCGAGAACGCGGGTGTCGGGGACCGCCCCGACCCAAGTCGGCCCCCGGTGGGGCCGGGCCCGCGGAGGCGACGGTGGCGGCAGATCAGCCGGTCCGGACGGTCGCGCCTCGGCGCGCTGCCCTGACGCGGTCGGCGGCGGCGGCGCGCGCGAGCGTGCCGGCGACGCCCTTTCCGCCCCCATGCGCCCGCCGCGGGCCGTGGGGGCGTCGTGATTTAAGCCATCGGACAAGAGAAAGGAGGCAATCGGATTGCCGCTCCAGCTCAGTGAGAAGGAAGTCGTCGTCAACGGGATGACCGAGCGGCTCAAGCGCGCCACGGCGGTGTTGGTGGCCGACTACCGCGGCCTGACCGTCGCCGACCTGCGCGACTTGCGGACCAGCTTGCGCAACAAGGGCTCCGAGGTCCAGGTGATCAAGAACACCTTGATGCGACGGGCGTGCGCGGAAGCCGGCATCGCGCCGCCGGAAGGGCTGCTGCGGGGGCCGACGGCCGTCGTGCTGCTGTACGACGACCTGTCCAGCCCCACCAAGACGCTGCTGGACTTCGCCAAGACGCACGAGGTGTTTGCCTTGCGCGGCGGGCTCGTCGAGGGCAAGCCCGTCGACGCCGCCGGCGTCAAGGCCCTGGCCGACCTGCCGACCCGCGACGAGCTGCGGGCACGGCTCCTGTCGGTCATCCAGGCTCCGCAGCGCCAGCTCGTCACGGTGCTTGCCGCACCCCTCCGCGGGTTGGCCACGGTCATCCGGGCGCACGCCGACCACGAGGGCGACGCCTCGGCGGCGTGATCCGCAGCCCCGCCCGGCCCGGCGCATCGCCGCACGGGCCCATCGCGGACGCATCCCACGCGGGCCTTGCGGCCCGCGCACCCGATACCATCGCAACGCAACAGACGAAAGGAAGCATCGACATGGCGGATCTGGAAACCATCGTTCAAGAACTCGACAAGCTCACGCTCCTCGAGGCCTCGCAGCTCGTCAAGCAGCTCGAGGACCACTGGGGCGTCTCGGCCGCGGCGCCGGTGATGATGGGCGCCATGCCCATGATGGGCGGCGGCGCTGGCGCGGCCGAGGCCGTCGAGGAGCAGACCCAGTTCGACGTCATCCTCGACGACGTCGGCGCCCAGAAGATCCAGGTCATCAAGGCGATTCGCGTCGTCAAGCCGGACCTGGGCCTGAAGGAAGCCAAGGACCTCGTCGAGGGCGCGCCGGCCACGGTGGCCAGCGGGGTCTCCAAGGAGGAGGCCGAGTCGATCAAGTCCAAGCTCGAGGCCGAGGGCGCCAAGGTCAGCATCAAGTAGCCCGTGCCCCGGACAGGCGAGCGGCGCGTCGCTTCGCGCGGCGCGTCGACAGGCGCAGGGCGCCCCGCTGGGGGCGCCCTGCGCCGTTTCCCGCCTTGACCGGCCCGGCTGCGGACGTCATAATCAAACATAATCTCACGCGTTGGCAACCGCTTGGACGATGCAGCATGGCGATGTCGGAGCTAGGGGCGTATCTCGAGCGCCACCGGACGGAGCGCGGCCTGACCCTCGACGAGGTCGAAGACCTCACGCGGATCCGCCGCGTCTACCTCGAGGCCATGGAGAGCGGCGAGTGGGACGCCCTGCCGCCGGGCGTGTACACCCGCGGCCTATTGAAGAACTACGCGCGCGCGCTCGGCGTCAGCCAGGCGAGCGTGCTGCGGCTGTACGTCAAGGAGCGGCCGAACGAGGCCCGCATGCCGGAGCCCCAGCTCATCTCGCGGCCGCTGGTCAACGAACCGCGCGTCAGCCTCGAGATGGTGATGGCCGTGGTGATCATGGTCGCCGCCGTCGGCCTGATGGCATGGATCGTGCGCGGCTACGTCCTGCCCGCGATCCAGATGGCCGGCGCCACGCCGACGCGCCCGGCGCCCTCGGCGACGCCGCGTGCCGCGGCATCGCCGGTGCCGACGCAGCGGTCGGCCGCGACCACCGTCCCGGCCGCCGGCGCGCCCGTGACCGGCACGCCCGGCACCCCGCCGCCCGCCACGCCGGCCGTGACTCCCGGCCCGTCGCCTTCGGGTGCGCCGACCAGCCCGCTGCGCAGCACGGCGGCGCCGCTGGCCACCGCCACCGCGGGCGCCACGGCGGCGGCGTCCAGCGGGCTGGGGGTGGAGGTGCGCGCCAACGGCAACGCCTGGCTCCGCATCCTCCTCGACGGCGAGGAGGCCTACGAGGGCTTCCTGCGCCAGGGCGATGCCTGGAAGGGCCAGGCGAAGTCGCAGGTGCTGATCCGGATGGGCAACGCCGGCGACACCCAGATCATCCTCAACGGCCGGCGGCTCGAGCCGCTCGGCAAGCGCGGCGAGGTGTTGACCCGTGCGTGGCGGCTGTTGCCCGACGGCAACATCGAGCAAATCGACCGGCCGGAATGACCGGGGCCGGATGAACCCGCCGCCCGACCCTCTCCGCCTGCCGGAGCTGCCGGCCGGGTCGACCGTCGCGGTCGCCATGAGCGGCGGCGTCGACAGCTCGGTGGCGGCGGCGCTGTGTGTGGCCGGCGGGCACCGCGTGTTCGGGGTCATGCTGCGGCTGTGGGCCGAGCCCGGCGCAGAGGCGCCCAACCGGTGCTGCACGCTCGGCGCCATCGACGACGCGCGCGCGGTGGCCAACGCCCTCGACATCCCCTTCCAGGTGCTCGATGCCGCCTCGGTCTTCAAGCGTGAGGTGGTGGATGCGTTCACGGCCGCCGCCGCCGCGGGCGACACCCCCAACCCGTGCTTCACGTGCAACCGGCGGATTCGGTTCGCGTGGCTGCTCGAGCACGCCCGGGCGCTCGGGGCCGACTGCCTCGCCACCGGGCACTACGCCCGCGTCGACGTTGACCCGGCGGGGGGCCACCGCCTGCGCCGCGGCGTCGATGCCGACAAGGACCAGTCGTACGTGCTGCACCGCTTGTCACAGGCCCAGCTCGCACGTGCCGTGTTCCCGCTGGGCGTCTACACCAAGCCCGAGGTGCGGGCGTTGGCGGCGGCCTTCGGCCTCTCGGTGGCGGCGCGGCCCGACTCGGTCGACCTGTGCTGGACGGGGCCGGACGGCGTCGCGGGCTTCCTCGGCCGCCACTTGCCGGCCGATGCGCTCCGCCCCGGCGCCATCGTCGACGCCGACGGGCGCACGCTCGGCCGCCATCACGGCCTGCCGCGCTACACCGTCGGGCAGCGCCGCGGCCTCGGCGTGGCCGTGGGGTCGCCGGTGTATGTCGTGGCGCGCGACCCGGTGCGCAACGCGCTGGTCGTCGGGCCGGACGCGATGCTCGGCAAGCGCCGGGTGGCCGTCCGCGACATGCACTGGCTGACCGGCGCACCGCCGGCGGCCCCGATGCGGGTGGCGGCTCAGGTGCGCTACCGCTCGCCGGCGGCGCCGGCGCTCCTGCTGCCGGGCCCTGGCCTCACGGCCGAGGCGGTGTTCGATGCCCCTCAAAGGGCTCCGGCGCCTGGGCAGGGCCTCGTGGCTTACGTCGACGACGCCGTCATCGGCGGCGGCGTCATCGCGGCGGTGGCGTGATGCCGCCGGCGCTGGCGTTGGTCGTGCTGTTGGCGGTGCTCGTCGCCAGCACCGTGCACGCCTTGTTCGGGCGGTCGTGGCGCGGCTGGGCGGTGACGCTGCTGGCGGCGCTCGTCGGGTTCGCGGCGGGCGAGGCCCTCGGTCGGGCGCTCGGGCACCTGCGGGGCGTCGTCGGCCAGGTGCACGTCGTGCACGGCGTCCTGGGGGCGGTGGTGGCCACGGCCGCTGCCGTCGTCGCGGAGCGCCGTGCGCCGTGAGGGCTGCCCGTACGGCGGCGGCAGCGACAGCCTGCGCTCGGCGCAGGGGAGGAGGGCGAGATCGTGGACGGTACATTCACCACCCTGCTGCGCGACATCGTGGTCATCCTGGCCGCGGCGGCGGTCGTCGCCGCGTCGGTCATCGGGGCCGCCGTGGCGTGGCAGCTCTATCGCCTCGGACGCCAGCTCTACGCCGACGTGCAGCCGATCCTCGACTCGGTGTACGGCACGAGCGAGACCGTGCGCAACACGGCGCAGTTCATGGGCTCGCGCATGCACGAGCGGGCCGGGGCGGCCCTGGCCATCGTCCACACCTCGCGCACGCTGACGCTGCTGGTGCGCGACTTCTACAAGGGCATCCCGCCGTCGCCGGCCGCCGCGCCGCCCGCGATGGCCGGAGGGACCGCCGCGTCCACGCCGATCGGCGCGCCGGCGCCCGCGGCGCCTCTCGGCGACGTCGACCCGGCGGCACCCTTGGGCGCGGCGCGCCCGGCAGTTGTCGAAGGTGGGCCTGCGCCGTCGGGCGTGGCCGACGCCCAACCCCACGGCTGAGGAGGCAGGCATGTTCCGAGCGATTCGATTCGGTGCCGGCTTGGCGACCGGCGCCCTGTTGGGCGGGCTCGCCGCCTGGCTGGTGGCGTACTTCGCCGGCGTCGACAGCCCAGAAGCTTTCGAGGCACGGGCCAAGCAGCTCCGCGCCGAGCCGGAGCGGGCGGCGGCACGTTGGCGAGCCCGCGTCGCGCTCGCGCTGGACGAGGCCCGGCGCGCGACGGCCGAGGCCGAAGCGTCCCTCCAGGCGTCCCGCGTCCCGACCCCGCCGCCGCCGCGCGGCACGCCGGCCACGGCCGGCCGGGCGAATGGGGCGCCGCGCGGGCCGGCGGGCCCCAACATCTGATGGCCGCGCCGGCGGCGTCCCCGCGCCCCGCCGCGCCGGCGGCGATGGAAGCGTTCGATGCCGGCTTGCATGCCTACGTCGACGGCGACGACACCGCGGCGTGCGACCACCTCGCGCGCGCCGTCGACCGCGACCCCGCCTTCGCCGAGGCCGCTTTCGTGCTCGGACTGGCCCGGCTCCGGCTGGGGGAACGGGACGCCGCGCGGGTCGCCTTCGAGCAGGCGGCCGCCACCGCCGAGGACCCCAGCCTGCGCGCGGTGGTCGTCGGGAGGCTCGCCGAGCTCGGGGTCGCGGCCGGAGGGCGATGACCACGGACCGGGCCGCCGGGCCTGGCGGCGGGGCGGCTAGCCTTCCAGCTCCTCGAGCGCGCCCGCCACGGCGGCCAAGACGTCGCCGGCCATCACGCCCCGGGCGCCGGCAAAGCCAGCCGCGATCTCGCCGGCCAGCGCGTGGAGGTGGGTCGCCGCGACGGCGGCCGTGTGGCCGTCCAGCGCCTGGGCCATCAGCCCGGCGATGACGCCGCCCAGGACGTCGCCGGTGCCGGCGGTGGCCAGCGCCGGTACGGCGAACGGGTTGACGGTGGTGTGGCCGGACGGGTCGGCGACCACCGTGTAGGCCCCCTTGAGCACCACCACGTGCCCCCACGCCGAGGCGGCCCGGCGGGCGCAGCCGATCCGGTCGGCGTTGACGTCGTCCACGCCGATGCCGGTGAGCCGCGCCATCTCGCGCGGGTGCGGCGTCAGCACGCTGCGCGGCGGCAGCCGCGCCGGCCCGCCGTCGAGCTCGGCGACGATGTTCAACGCGTCGGCGTCGACCACCATGGGGGGAGGCGGCGATCGTCGCTGGCCGGCGGATGCGCCCGCATCGGCCCGGCCGCCCCCGGCGGCGTCGAGCAGCGCCTCGACGAACGCGCGCGCCCCCGGCCGGGTGGTCAGGCCGGGGCCGAGCACGACGGCGGTGTACGCGCCCCAGGCCGCGGCGACGTCGGCGGCCGCCGGCGCGTCGAGGGCGCCGTCCGCCTCGGGCAGCGGCAGCCACGTGGCTTCGGGAAGGAGCGCGACGAGGCTGCGTTGGATGCCGTGCGGCACCGCCAGCGTCACCAGCCCGCACCCGGATCGATAGGCCGCCGCCCCGGCGAAGTACGGGGCGCCGGCAAAGCTCGCCGAGCCGCCGACGACGAGCACGCTGCCGAACGTGCCCTTGTGGGCGTGCGGCGGGCGGGGGGGCAGCACCGCCGCGACCGTCGCGGCGGTGCTGATCTCGAGGGTTGGCGGCGGGATGGCGTGGGCGCGGTCGCCGCCGCCCGCAGGGCCCCCGCGGACGGCGCCCGCTGCGGGGCCGTCGCCCACCGCCTCGGGGATGCCGATGCCCTCGATCACCAGCTTGCCGACGACAGGGCCGCCCGTCCACGTCATGTGGCCGCGCTTCGGGTAGCCGAACGTGACCGTGACGTCGGCGCGCACCGTGTGGGGGTCGAGGGCGCCGGTGTCGGCGTCGAGGCCCGTGGGCAGGTCGGCGGCGATGACGAAGAGCCGGTCGCGCCGCGCGGAAACGGCATCGAGGATGTCGGCCACGATGCCGGTGAGCGGCCGGTCGGCGCCGGTGCCGAGCAGGGCGTCGACCACGACCTCGGCGTCGGCCAGCCAGGCGCCCAGGCGGGCCAGCGCATCGGCCTCGTCGGTGTGGGCCCACTGCACCCCGTCGTGGCGGGTGACGGCCGCGACGAGCGGGTCGCCGGCCAGCCGGCGGCGCCACACGAGCACGCGCACGGGGCGGCCTTCGTCCGCCAGCAGGCGTGCCGCCACCAAGCCGTCGCCGCCGTTGTTGCCGGGTCCGGCGAGCACGACGATCGGGCCGTCGGCCAGCGGATTGACCGCCGCCGCCACCGCGGCGCCGGCGCGGTCCATCATCGCGGCGTACGAAAGCCCGGCGGCGTCCGCGGCCGCCTCGATCGCCCGCATCTCGCGGCCCGTCACCAGGCGCATGGCATCGGCCTCCTCCGGCCTTGGAGCCGGCTGCGCCGCCCGCCGTGCGAAGCGCGAACGGCCCCCGTTCGCTCGCCCTGTCGGGACGGGGGCCGTTCGGCGTTCAGGCGCGCCGGGCGGTGGATCAACCGCCGCGACCGGCCGGCCTCACGGCGTCGGCAGCGGCGGCAGCGTCGGGAACCCCGGCGGGGCGACCGGCGTGAGGGCGCTCGGCCCCGCGCCGCCCTGCACCACCAGCCGCTCGGGCCCGATGCGCCGGCCGTCGCGCGTGACCTCGGCGATCATGATCGAGTGGTCGCTGGCCGCGTTGCGGTCCACCCACGCCACCAGCGTCGACGTGCGGTCCGACGACGCCACGTCCGGCGCGAAGCTGAAGGCGGGACCGCCGGCCAGCGTGTTCTGGTTGCGGTAGGGCACCCCGCTGCGGTTGAGCCGCCGGGCCTGGATGTCGGGCGCGTTCGTCCCGTCGCGCCGCTCCCAGGCGACCAGGAAGCCGCCGTACGGCCCGAGCGACCCGAGGCTGGGGTAGACGTCGTCCACCGGCGCCTTGCTCTGCTCGATGCGGATCGGCGCGCCGTAGGGGAAGGCGTTCGAGTTCAAGCGGCGGGCGAAGACGTCGCGCGTGGGGTCGTCGGTCGGTGTCTGCGACCACACCACGAGGTACTCTCCCGACGGCACCTCGGCGGCCACCGACGGCCGGCCGAGGTCGCCGCCGGTGACGACGTTGCGCTTGGCGCCGAGCATGAAGAACCGGCCGTACGGCGTCAGCTCCATCCCGCTGATGCTGGCGTCGACGCCCGTGATCTCGCGCCACACCAGCGCGATCCGATCGCCCCGGCCGCCGCGCGGCATGTAGGCCAGGTCGGGATAGGTGTCGTCGGCCGGCGACGACACGATCTGGAAGATCTGGCTCACGCGCTGCCCGCCGATCGACACGAAGGTGCCGTACAGGTTGCGCGACGCGGTGCCCGGCACGGCGGGCGGGGGTGCGCCCGGCGTCGCCGTGGGTCCGGGTGCCGTCGGGAAGCCCGGCGGTGTGCCTGGCGGCTGGTCGACCACCCCGCCTTCGGCCAGCGCGAGCGGCGGCGGGGGCGGCACGGGCGACGTCGCGCCCGGCGTCGGCAGGGCAGGCGTGGGGCCGCCCGGCGTGGGCAGGCCCGGCGTGCCGCCCGGGCTCGGCGGCTCGGCAGCGCCGCCGCTGTCGTCGGTGTACACCACCATGAACTCGCCGACCTGCTGGCTGAACGCGAGCGCCGGGTCGCTCTGGTTGCCCGGCGCCACGACGATCGGCACCTCGTAGCCCTGGCCGATGCCCGACGACGTCAGGCGGATGCCGTACAGGTCCAGCCCCGTGCCGGTGCCCCGGTCCTCGGCCCACACCAAGAGGTACGAGTCGTAGGATGGGGCGTAGCCCAGCGCCGGCGCGACCGGTCGGGCGTTGGTCTTGATGAGGTAGGCCCAGGCGGGCCGGGCGGCCAGGGCCGCCAGCGCGAGCGCGGCGCAGGCCGCGAAGGCGGCGGCCGCCAAAGGTCGGCGGTGTCGACGGTTCATGGGTGCTCCTCCTTCCCGCGCGTGGCGGCCGCGGCACGGCACCTGCGCGGGGGTCACGGGTAGATCTTCTCCAACATGCGCGGGAAGGCGGTGGTCTCGCGGACGTGCTGCAGGCCGCAGATCCAGGCGACCGTCCGCTCGAGCCCCAGCCCGAAGCCGCTGTGCGGCACGGCGCCGAAGCGCCGCAGGTCCAGGTACCACTCGTAGTCGGCGCGCGACAGGCCGTGCTCGGCGAAGCGGCGTTCGAGCAGCGCGGTGCTCGTCGTCCGCTGCCCGCCGCCGATGATCTCGCCGTAGCCTTCGGGCGCCAGCAGGTCGACCGAGCGGCACACCTCCGGCCGCCCCGCCACCTCTTCCATGTAGAACGCCTTGGCGGCGGTGGGGTAGTGGTACACGAACACCGGCCGGTCGAACTGCTCGGCCAGGTACGACTCGTGCGGCGCGCCGAAGTCCTCGCCCCACGGGAAGTCCGGGAACGGACCGTCCTGGAGACGGGCCACCGCCTCGTCGTAGCTCAGGCGCGGGAACGGCGGCTGGACGGCCTCCAGGGCCGTGACGTCGCGCTCGAGCAGGTCCACCAGCGCGTCGCGGTGCTCGGCGAGCACCGTGGCGACGATGTGGCTGACGAACTGCTCCTCGACCTCCATCACGTCTTCGAGCGTGGCGAACGCCATCTCGGGCTCGACCATCCAGAACTCGGTCAGGTGGCGCCGCGTCTTGGACTTCTCGGCGCGGAAGGTCGGCCCGAAGCAGTACGTCTTGCCGAGGGCCGCGATCGTCGCCTCGTTGTAGAGCTGGCCGCTCTGGCTGAGGAACGCCGGGGTGCCGAAGTAGTCGGTGCCGAACAGCGTGCTCGTGCCCTCGCAGGCCGCCGGCGTGAGGATGGGGGTGTCGACGTTGACGAAGCCGTGGCCGTCGAGCCATGCGCGGATGGCCCGCACGATGGTGGCGCGGATGCGCAGGATCGCCGCCTGGCGCGGCGTGCGGATCCACAGGTGGCGCTGCTCCATCAGGAAGCCGACCCCGTGCTCCTTGGGCTGGATGGGGTACTCGGGCTCGGCCAGGCCGACGACCTCGAGGTCGTCGATGCCGAGCTCGTACCCGCCCGGGGCACGCGCGTCGGCGCGCAGCGTCCCGGTGATCCGGATGCTGGACTCCTGGGTCAGCTCGCGCGCGGCCGCGAAGGCCGCGGGCGGCAGGTCCTTCTCGAAGGCCACGGCCTGGAGGATGCCCGTCCCGTCGCGCACGACGACGAACTGCAGGCGGCCCTTGTCGGTCCGGTGGTGGACCCAGCCTTGGAGGCGCACGACCTGCCCGGCATGGTCGGCCGCCTCGCGGATGGTGATGGTCGGCACGGTGCTGGTCACGGCGCTGGTCTCGCCCCCCACGATGATTCCCCCTGGTGCCCCACCGGCTGCGGTGCCGTGGGCGGCTCGGCCAGGGCGGCGCGGGTGACAACGCCGCTTCCGCCCGGTGTGTTCGGCTCAGTTTCGCGACGCAGCGCGCGTCGGGCGCCGTCCGCGATGGCGGGGGTGATTATAGGGACGCGGCCCGGTCGGCTCCAAAGGTCGTGCCGCGGGGACCATCGCCGTTATACTTACGGGGCGGCCGGGCTCCGGCGAAGGTCGGCCCGACCGGCGATGGCGGATGCCCGCCCGCATCCCGATTCCAGCCAGGAGGTGAGCATGGCGGAGAAGCTAGGTGTCGTCGGCGTGGAGATCAACGCCCGCAAGCAGCAGATCGAGGTCATCGCGCGGCAGCGCGGCCAGAGCCGGCACGTGCACTATGCGTCGCTGAACCAGGCCCCGCACGAGGTGCGCGGCGAGGCCTTGGCGCTGCTCCGGGCGGCGCTGGTGAACTCGGGCTACCAGTCGCTGGCAGACCTCGACGCGCTGTTGACCAGCGAGCTCGTGGTGCCCGAGAAGAAGGAAGAGGCGTAGGACCGCGCCGCCGAGGACACCCTCGGCGCGCGGGCCCCACGCCCGCACGGCGATGCGGCAGAGGCGGGCGCGCTCCCGGGCACAGCCGCATCGCTGCCGCCGGCACGCCGCGGCTCAATCCGCGCCGACCGTCACCGGTCCCAGGCGCACCGACGTGCCGTCGCCCACCGGCAGCCGCGCGCCGGTCGCCAGGTCGTACCATCCCACCTCGACCACGGCCGCGCCGGCCGCACCGGGCACCACCACGGGCTCGAACCGGTCGATCACGATGTCGCCGATCCGCCAGGTCGACGTGCGGTAGCTGGCGGCGGCGGGCTCGCGGTCGTGCTGCCCCCAGGCTGCGGCGCCCGGGCCGACCACGTGCACGAACGTCGTCCAGTCGACGTCCGTCGTGGCCACCGATCGCCAGACGAGCGTGACCGCGAGCGGCTCGCCCGGCCGGGCCGGCCCGAGGGTGTAGCCCACCAGGTCGACGACACCGCCGAAGCGCGCGCCTGCCCACGCCTGGGGCTCGAGCGGGGCGTCGGTCGGCGGCCGCATGTCGCCCATTGCGGCGGCGGCGATCCGAAAGGTGGTGAGCAGCGGCGCGCCGCGCGCATCCGGCACGTCGCTGCGCACCGCCGCCGTGCCGAGCCAGGCGGCGAACGCGGCGTCCCAACCCCGGCGGGCGGCCTCGCGCGCCGGGAACGCCACGACCACGTCGCGCCCTCCGGCCGGCAGCACGACGGTCGCGGCGGCGTCGAGAGCGCGGATGCGGCCGTCCGCGTTGAGGTAGGCGATGGTCGCGTGCTCGGCCCACACGGGGTGGAGGAACACCTCCGCGCCGCCGGCGAGCCCGGCCAGCGCCCGGTAGGCGTCCTGCTTGTCGACGTCGTACGACGTGTACACGTGAGGCGACCGCGTGGCGAAGACCACGAAGTAGTGGTAGGCCGTCCACGCTCCGGCCACGGCGAGGGCCCCCGCCGCCAGGCCGCGGCGTGCCGCCGCCGACATCCCGAGCGTCTGCCGGCCGTCGCCGCCCAGCGCGGCCGGCTCCGACGCCCGAGCCGGCCGCGACCAACGGACGTCGAGCACGGCGATCGCCCAGCGCAATCCGAGCGCCGGCAGGAGCACGATCACCGGGAGCGCCGCGATCGCGCGCGAGTAGTTCGGCGGGCGGTCGCTGAGCACGGTCGGGAGCAGCATCACCGCGAGCCACGCGGCGAGCAGAACCGCCCGGTCGCGGCGGCTCGCGTCCCCGCCGGTCAGCGCCGCCAGCGCGATGCCGGTGCCGAGCACGGCCAAGAGCGCCGACAGCGGGTCGAAGACCGGCAGGCCGACGGTGGCGCCGGCCGGCGTCAGCGTGGTGAGGTTGTGGAACGTCGACGGGTCGCCGTGCCACAGCGGCATCGTCAGCACCGCCGCGAGCTGGTGCGCCAGCGCGGCCGCCAGGCTGCCGCCATGGTCGCGGGCCGCCACGGCGGCGATCGACACGTCGGACGGGTGGGCCAGGAACGCGCCGGGGTGGCGGGCGAACCACAGCCCGAGCGGCAGGAACGCCGCCATGGCCGCCGCGGCCGCCAGGGCCAGCGCCCGCGCCACCGCGCGCGCCGCGGGGCGGTCGGACCACGCGCGGTACAGGCCGTGCGCCACCAGGATGAACGGGACGAGGCGGCCGGTGGGATGGCTGTACACGGCGGCGGCGAGGCACAGGCCGCAGCCCAGGGCGGCGGACACCGCGCGCCGCGGCGCCGGCCGGGGGGCGGGTTCTCCGGCCGACGGCCGTGGCGCGCCGACGGCCCGCCACCAAAGCCAGACCGCGGCCACCGTCCACAGCGGGGCGAAGATCGCCCGGATGCCGTAGCGGCTGAAGTGCAGGTGCCAGTAGCTCACCGCCAGGTATGCCGCCGCGAACCGCCCGAGCCGGCGGTCGCCGAACAGGTCGGAGGAGAAGCCGAGCAGCAGCGCGATGGTGACGAGGCCCGCGCACGCGCTGACGAGCCGGATGGCCAGGAGCGTGTGGTCTCGCCCGAGCGCGCCGAGCGTCAGGGCCTGGAGGTAGACGTTGAGCGGCTCTCGGCCGCCGTTCGCGGTGAAGAAGAGGTCGCGCGCCCCGGCCAGCACGCGGGCGGCGTCGATCGCGTTGTACGCCTCGTCGAACTGCAAGCCTGGCGGCAGGCTGTCGAGCCGCCACACGCGCAGGACTGCGGCGACCGCGAGGATGGCCGCGGCGCGCCACGCCCATCCCCGACGCGGGCCCGGTCCCGTGACGTGCGCCTGGCTCACGGCGCCACGACCTCGACCGTGACGAGCGGGACGGCGTCGTCGGGGAACCGGCGGCCGGCCGCGTCGGTCACGGCGACACGGCTCCCGTCGGCCGGTCGATACAGCCCGGCCACGAGCCGGTAGCGCGCTCCCCTTGCCGCGCCGGCCGGCACCTCCCACGCGACCGGGGCGTACAGCGTGTCGCCCGCACGCCACAGCCGGGTGGGGAACGGGGCATGCGTCGCCGGCGGCGCGTCGAACGTCGCCACCTTCCGTCCGGCGGCGTCCAGCAGGTGGACGAAGAGCGCCAGATCCTCGGCGATGTCGCGGTCGACCGTCCACGCCACGCCGGTGGCGGCGTCGGCGCCCGGCGCCAGCGCCACGGCCCGGTCGGGTTCGTAGGCGCGGAAGCCGCGGCAACGCTCGACGGGGCCGCAGCGCGCGTAGCGGTGCAGCCGGGCGCCGTTCGCGAACCACGCGTGCGGTCCGGGCGGGCCCTCGAGCGGCGGCCGGTCGAGGGCGAGCGCCGCCGTCGGGACCACCGCCAGCGACGTGGCCCACTCGCCTGCCGGCACGTCGGCGCCGCGCGCGTCGCGCAGCGGCCACCGCTCGGCGCGGTCCTGATCGTAGAGGTGCACCGACAGCCGCGCCGCCAGGGGCTGGCCCGGCGTCGCCAGCCGGGGCGCGACCACGGTGCGTCGGTCGGCGATCACGGTTCCCGCCGGCAGGAGGGGGGGCGGCGAGTTGCCGCGGCCGGGGTAGCCGAGCTGCGCCGCGCCGGGCGCAGCCAGCGGCGGGTCGTGGCGCTCGAAGTCCCCGCGCACCGTGTGCGTCCAGCGCACGTCGAGCTGGTCGACCCGAACGGCGACGAAGCCGTCCCGTTCGAGCGGCCGTCCGGCTTCCCAGAAGAGCGTGAGGTCGAACGGCGCCCCCTCGACCACGCGGTCGGGGATGGCCGCCGCCACCAGCCGCAGGCCGTCGCCGAACACCACGTCGGCGGGCACGGCGTCGGCCGGGATGGCCGACCGGGCGACGGCCGGTGCGAGCGCGAAGGCGGGCCGCACGACGAATGCCAGGCACAGCACGGCCAGGCCGTAGAGGGCCGCGAGCAGCACCGACGCGAACACGCGGTCGACGGCCGCGTCGGGGGGCGGCGCGGGACGGAGCGCCGCCGCGCGGCCGGCGAGGTGGCGCCAGCCGGCCGTCAGACCGATGGCCAGGCCGGCGATGGCGGGGAAGAGCAGCCGGCCGTGGCCGCCCTTGGTGATGGCCATCCAGCGCACGAGGCTGGCCGCCACCACCGCGCCCCACCCTGCGAGCCACAGCACACGGCCGCGGTCGAGCCACGGCGGCGGCCGCCACAGGGCGAACGCCAGGCCGACGAGCCCGAGGCCGGCCGCGGCGGAGATCGCGCGGTAGGCGGCCTCGGGCAGCAGCACCGTGAACCAGCCGAAGATGCCCCAGCTCGACCACCACACGCCTTCGAGCTCGGCCGGGAGGCCCGCGAGCCAGCGCGCGACGTTCTCGGAGCGCGCCGTGATGCCGGGGTGCATGTGGCTCAGGCCCGTGACGTCGCCGTACAGCACGGCGTTGCGCACGTACCACCAGCCCGACAGCACCGCCGTCGCCATCACCAGCGGCCCCGCGCTGCGCGCCAGGAAGCGCGCGTCGCGCCGCCGCCAGGCCAGCCCGGCCAGCGAGAGCAGCGCGAAGCCCGTGACGGCCAGCCCGCTCAGCTTGGCCAGCGGCGCCAGGCCCGCGACGATGGCCAGGCGCGGGATGGCGTGCGCGTCGTCGTCCCCGTCGGCCACGCGCAGCACGAGCGCCAGCGACAGCGTGGCCAGGGCGACGACGGCGGCGTCGTTGGAGAACGTGGCCGAGACGGCGACGAACTGCGGGTTGAAGGCGACGAGCCCGGCCGCCGCCAGCGCCAGCCAGCCGCGGCCGCCGAGCACGCGCCGGGCGATCGACCACACGCCGAGCACGGTCAGCACGCCGAATGCCGTGGCGACGAGCCGTCCGAGGTGCACCGCCAGGGCATAACCGTGCCATGGCCAGCCCTCGCGGTCGGGCGGGTGGACGAACCGGTTCTCGTTGCCCGCCACGGCGGGGTGGCCCATCGAGTTCTGGTGGTTGTACCACAGCGTGTCGGGGTCGAGGTCCGCCCCCGCCCAGCGGATCAGCGGCGAGGCGAGGAGGTGGAAGAGCGGCGGCTGACTGCCCTCCTGCTCCCACGGCCCGCGCTGCGCGGTGTCGGCGGTCTGCACCGGCAGCGTGCCGGTGTGCGACACGTGCTGCGCGAAGAAGTAGTGGTAGCTCTCGTCCGGGTTCTCGAAGACCGGGACCACGACGTTGAACAGCAGCGCCAGCACGACGAAGTCCAGCACGAGCGCGACGACCGACAGCGGCGCGACGGCCTCGCCGTCGGCCGGGCGGGGCAGGAGCGCCGTCACCGCGTCACCGCCAGCATCCCGATCACGCGCACCGTGGTCCCGTCCGTGTCGAGGACGAGCGGCGCGAACGGCCGGTCGCCGAACGGGGGTGCGTACCACCCGACCCGCAGCGCGGCAGGGCCCGCGGGCGCGTCGGCGTCGACGCGCAGCGTGTGCCGCGAGACGATGCGTTCGCCCACGCGCCAGCGATCGGTGGGGTAGCTGCCGCCCAGCGGCGGCCCGTCGCCGTGCCCCAGCCCCGCACCGTCCGCGCCCTGGAGCTGGACCGCGGTGTGCAACGGCGTGTCGGTGGGGCGGAGGACGTCCCAGACCAGCTCGACCGTGCCCGATCCGCCGGCGGGCAGCCGCTCCGGCCACCGCGCGCCCACCAGCGTGAAGTGTGGCGCGAACGGCAGGGCGGCCCGGTCTTGGAGCGATCCCGGCACCGGCGCCGCTGCGGCCGTCGCGCCCGGTTCGAGCGCGAAGACCATGACCTCGGCCGGGGGCGTGCCGGCCGCGCGCGGCCCGCGCCACCCGGAACGCGCCAGCGCCGTTCCGTCCTCGCCCGGGAGCAGCGCGAACGCCGCCGAGGTGGCCGGGTCCGCCGGCATGGCTGCCCCGAGGGCGGGGTCGAAGCCCGACGGGCGCCGGCCGGCCGCGACGACGACGGTGGGGTGGTCCATCATCTCGGTGGAGAGGTA
>WBZR01002552.1_pt1 | contig 18425 bp, 16 predicted proteins | sample 5204231 | NCBI WGS metagenome assembly WBZR01 (sample SAMN12412403, study PRJNA552823) | activated sludge metagenome | isolation source: activated sludge from anammox sidestream of wastewater treatment plant... | place: USA: Virginia | collected 2017-08 | reverse complement strand
TACAGTCTGTCACGAAAAAGCCTCCCTGCCTATGGACCGGAATGTTCTTACGAAACCCCAGTCTACAGGGCTTCGAGGCTTTTTCTATTCCTATTCAACGCCGACCTGATGAAATATTCGGGCTAGTGGAGAAAAAGGCCGCAGATGTTAACGGCGAGCTTTCGGCGATATCGACAATTGCCACGATACCCAAGACGATGGTCAACCAGTGAAGTAACGAAATGCGGCCCTTGATTCCCATTACTAGCCTCTATAGCTTTGGGTAGCGTTATTCTACCTCAACGATTCACCCAGATGCAAGAAGCTTAGTAACCTTAGCCTTTGTTTTCTTGCGACGCGGTGCCACTTGTCACCGGCCGCATCGAGAACTCCGGGAATTGGCGTTTTGGGGATTACGGTGTTTGAATACCCGAAATGGCGGAAAGCACCATACGCTGCATGATCGTCTGCGGGGCGCGGCCGAACTTTATGAAGATCGCCTCGCTGGTTGAGGCGTTTCGCACCACTGGCCGTGTGCAGTGTTACATCGTTCACACCGGACAGCACTACGACGAGCGGATGTCTCAACTCTTCTTCAGCGATCTCGGCCTGCCGACGCCGGATATCAACCTCGGTTGCGGCGAGAGCGGGCACGGCCGACAGACGGCCGACATCATGCAGCGCTTCGAGCCGGTGCTGATCGAGCAACAGCCGGAATGGCTTTTCGTGGTCGGCGACGTGAACTCGACCGTGGCCTGTGCGATCGTGGCGGCGAAGCTGGGCGTGAAGATCGCCCATGTCGAGGCGGGCCTGCGCAGCTTTGACCGGTCGATGCCGGAAGAGATCAACCGCGTACTCACCGATCGGGTAAGCGATCTGTTCTTCGTGACCGAGCCGGCCGGGATGGAGAACCTGGCGCGAGAGGGCTTTGAACGGGAGCGATGTCACTTGGTCGGTGACACGATGGCGGACACACTGCTGCGCCATCTGCCTCGAGCGCGGGAGTCGGCCATCTTGAGGAACATCGGCGTCGCCGGAAAGCGCTACGCGGTGATGACGCTCCACCGACCGGGAAACGTTGATGACCCCGCGGCGCTGTTTGAGATCGTCGAGGGCATCGCGACGATTGCCGGACACATGCCGGTGATTTTTCCGGCACATCCGCGAACGACGCGGCGGCTCGAAGAGTTCGGGTTGATGGCACGGGTGCAAGACATGGCCGGGCTGCAACTGATCGAGCCGGTCGGATATCTCGACTTTCTCAAGTTGATGACCGACGCAGCGCTGGTGTTGACGGATTCAGGCGGCATTCAGGAGGAGACGACGATTCTCGGCGTGCCCTGCATGACGCTGCGCGAGACAACGGAGCGGCCTTATACGCTGACGCAGGGGACCAACCGATTGGTGAAGCCGACGGCATCACATATCCGGGCGACCTTTGAGGACTTTCGCACGAGCCCGGCGCGGCCGATTCGGCGGAGTGAGTTGACCGACGGCAGGGCCGGCCGGCGGATCGCGGAGATCGTTCTGAGGCAGGTGTAGAGGGCTTCAAAACTAGGCGAGCAATGAGGGCCGATGAGTGGAAAAGCATTGACGACGATTTATGATGAATGCTAGAATAAGTGTACATACACGTACACGGAGATTGCCATGGCCGTCAAATCCATCACCATTGATACGGATGCCTACGACCGACTCAAGAAGTGCAAGCGCGAAGGTGAGTCATTCAGCGAGGTGATCAAACGCGTCGTCCGCCCACCGATCGACGTCGAGGCCTGGCTCCACCGCGTCGCGAAGAGCCCGATGAGCCGGCAGGCGATCAAGGCCGTCGAAGAACAGATCGGACATCGCCGGCGCCCGTCGAAGCGGGAGCGATAGATGGCCTGCTTCGACACAAGCGTGCTGCTCGACCTCATGGGACGTGGCGGGCGAGTCGGGATGCGCCGGGCATCATCCGCGATTCGCCGACTCTGTGCTGAAGGCAAGTCTCTGACCACGACATGCTTCAACGTTGCTGAATTGATGGTGGGCGTGCATCGCGCAAACGACGCCGAACTGGAGCGGGAGAAGTTGAACACCGCGCTCGAGGGATTCAGGGTTCTCGCTTTCGACCCGGCCTGTGCCGAGCTGTTTGGGCTCATTCAGGGGCGCTTGTTGAAGATCGATCGTCCCACCGGGGACATGGACGCGCTCATCGCCTCCGTGGCGATTCGCCATCAGGAGACGCTCGTTACGTCAAACGTCAAACACTTCGCGGATATCCCGGAGATCGAGCTCGAAGCATACGCGGTTTAAGAAGCGATCCGTGTTCGGCAAACAGAGGCTGTCAAGGTCGAGTTTCTTTGAGTTGTTCCAACTCCAGTTCGATCCGCCGCAGCCGTCGGTCGGTGCGATAAAACAAACTCAGCACCCAGGCCACAATCAATAACTCCGGAAGATACAGGCTCAGCATGGATGACATATCCAATGGCTCCGGTGGCCGATCGGCCGGAACGTGCGTACGATCGCGAATTCCGAGGATAACACATCCGGTCCGGTCAATACGGCCACATCGTTTATAGTCGCAGCCAGAGCGAGAATTGCAGACCATGAGGACTTTTGTGGCGGTGGAACTTGATCGGGCAGTTCGGGAGCGCGTTGGGGCGCTGGCGGGGAAGTTGCAGATTCGCTGCCCGAAGCTCGCGTGGGTGCGGCCACGGAACATGCACCTGACGATCAAGTTCCTCGGCGAGATTGAGCCGGCGCAGGTGGGGCCGATTCAGGCGGCGCTCGATCAGGCGGCGAAGCAGTGCCGGGGATTTGACATCAACATCGGGAAATTGGGCGTATTCCCGCCGCACGGGCCGGTGAAGGTGCTGTGGCTGGGGGTGGAAGACATGACCGGGGGACTGGCGGAATGCTGGAGATGCTGCGAGGAAGCACTGGAAGAGATCGGCTTCGCACGGGAGGAACGGCCGTTCTCGGCGCATCTGACGCTGGCGCGGAACAAGAACCCGAGGCTGTCTGACGAAGTGCGAAAGCTGCTGCACCATCCCCCGCCGATTGCAGCGCAGGCCCAGCGCGTCTCCGCGTTAACGTTCTACCAATCAACGCAGACCGGCGACGGCCCGGTTTACGAGTCGATCAGCCGGCACGAATTGTGTAAAGACCAGGTGTAATGGGGGCTGTCAGCCGACGATCTCGATGCCCATGTTCCGGGCGGTGCCGGCGATGATGCGCTTGGCGGCGACCATGTCGTGGCAGTTCAGGTCGGGCATCTTCTGCTTGGCGATGGACTCGACCTGAGCATCGGTGACCTTGCCGACCTTTTCCTTATGGGGGACGCCGCTGCCCTTGGCGATCTTGGCGGCATCCTTGAGCAGGACCGAAGCGGGCGGGCTCTTGACGATGAAGTCGAAGGTCCGATCGGCATAAACGTTGACCACCGCGGTGACGGGCATGCCGTTGAGGTGCTTGGTGCGCTCGTTGAACTGCATGACGAACTGGCCGGGGTTGACGCCGTACTGACCGCATGCCGGGCCGATGGGCGGCGCGGGCGTCGCCTGGCCTCCCGCACCCTGAACCTTGAATGTCGCTGTCGGAGTTTTCTTCTTTTTTGCCACGTTGCTACCGCCTCGGTGTTAATCGCCAGTCGTCGGCGACACGGCCCTTTTAGGCCTGTTCAATCTGCCAGTATTCCAATTCGATGGGTGTCGCCCGACCGAAGATGGTGACGATGACGCGAACCTGCCCCTTGTCGGGGAAGACTTCGTCAATTTCGCCTTCAAAGTTCTCGAATGGGCCTTCCTTGACCTTGATGGGGTCGCCCTTCTTCATGCCGGCCATACCGGCCAGGGTGGGCTGCTCGGCGGACTTCTCGATGACCGCGAGCATTTTTTCGACGTCGTGGGGCTTCATCGCGGTGGGCTTGCCATCGGAGCCGATGAAATCACCGACGCTCATGGTCTCACGAACCAGAAACCAGACGTCTTCGGGAATGCTGCCGTCCTCTTCGGTGGCCATCTCCACGAAGACGTAGCCGGGATAGAGCTTGCGATCAAAGACGCGTGCGACACCGGCCCGCATCCGCTTTTCGCGCTGGGTGGGGACGAGGACGCGGCCGATGCGGTCCTCAAGCCGCTCGATCTTCACTTTGCGGGACAGGGCTTCACAGACGCGGTCCTCGCAGTTGCTGGCAACGCGGAGGACGTACCAGTGCATGGGCAGCGCACCGGCGGACGCGGGCGGCCTCTTCGGCGCAGGGGCCGCGGGGGCCGGGACCGGCTCGTCCGCAGCGTTCGGTTGGTTGTCGTGAGGGGACTCGCCGCTCATGACCTCAACTCCTTCGAGTTCCGCATCTGTCATCCGAGACACGCCTTAGAGAATGCTGCCGCCGGCCTGCAGAACGCCGATCGTTCTGAAGAATACCATGAAGATAATATCCACCACGAAAAGCAAAATGCTCATGAAGACCAGGACGAAGATCACGACCTTGGTGGATCCGAATATTTCCTTGCGGCTCGTCCAGTTGACCTTCTTCATCTCGCCTTCAGTAGCGATGAGAAAGTCGCAAATCTTCCGGTTCAGGGCGAGACACCAGTAGCCGAGCAGGCCGAAGCCGATGATCGTGGTCACGGCGACGCCGACCTGAATGTACTTGGTGGTGGCGCCTTCGCCGACGATCTCAAACTTTTCGTACAGCCAGTAAGCCAGCCAGCAAACCATCATGCCATAGGCGACACCGGTCCAGACCCGGGTGTTGTAGCCCTGCGACGGCTTGTAAATATCGAAGAAGCCGCCGCCGTCCTGGCGCGGCGCCTGCGATTGGCCGGCAAATTGCGAAGCGTCAGCGTATCCCCCATTGCGGTCGCCGCCGGACGAGTCTTTCATCGGGGGCCTCTTTTCAGCAACAGCGGTCGCGCCGGAGCTGTGTGGTCGGCTGCTGGATTTGTCATCATTCTTATTCATCGGACACTCGGTTTCGCAACCTGCGGCAAAGCGGCGAACGTGCCGCCCGGACAACAGGAGCGAAGGGACTCGAACCCCCAACCGCCGGTTTTGGAAACCGGTGCTCTACCAATTGAGCTACGCTCCTTCAAACTCAAGCGATTCACCTCAGGCAACGTGCCATCGGAGATCATAGCCCTCACGAAGAGGGCCGGGACACTCAGTGGGCGGGCGAGCACGCGGCGCGCCATCACTTCCGCTTGATTTTGTGGAGCGTGTGGCGGCGGAGCTTCGGACAGAATTTGTTCAGGCCTGCCTTGAGCTTCTCCGGGACACCCTGCGATACGTTTACCTGGGTTCGGTAATTCAGATCGCCGGTCTCGGTGCACTCCAACCAGACCCATTCTCTTTTGCTTGCTTTGGCCATCGGTCACACCGCTCATGCTCGTCTGCACCCGGCTGGGGGCGTCAGGAGGAAAACCTCCGGACACCACCCTGACCGGAATAACTGGAATTCAAACAACTCGCTATGCAATCACCTTGGTGACGACGCCGGAACCCACGGTTCGGCCGCCTTCACGAACCGCGAACCGGACGCCCTCTTCCAGAGCAACCGGCGCGATCAGTTCGACTTCAAGAGTCACGTTGTCACCGGGCATGCACATTTCAGCGCCGCCCAGGAGCTTCAGGCTGCCGGTCACGTCCGTCGTACGGACGTAAAGCTGCGGCCGGTAGTTGGTGAAGAAGGGGGTATGTCGCCCACCTTCCTCCTTGGTCAAGACGTAAACCTCGGCCTCAAACTTCGTATGCGGCGTGATGGAGCCGGGCTTGGCGAGCACCTGGCCGCGCTCGAGGTTTTCCTTTTCAACACCGCGGAGGAGGAGTCCGACGTTGTCGCCGGCCTGACCCTCATCCAGGGTCTTGTTGAACATTTCGACACCGGTAACGGTGGTCTTCTTGATTTCCTTGGAAAGGCCGATGATCTCGACTTCTTCGCCGACCTTGATGACGCCGCGCTCGATTCGGCCGGTGCCGACCGTACCGCGACCCTTGATGCTGAAGACGTCTTCGATCGGCATCAGGAAGGGCTTGTCAGCCTCGCGGACCGGGTCGGGGATGTTGGCGTCGAGGGCTTCCATGAGCTTACCGATGCACTCGGTCGCCTTTGGATCCTTCGGATTGTTCAAGGCGGCATTGGCCTGTCCGCGAATGATCGGGATGGTGTCGCCGGGGAAATCGTACTTATTGAGAAGCTCGCGGACTTCAAGCTCGACGAGTTCGAGAAGCTCGGGATCGTCGAGCAGGTCGATCTTGTTGAGGAAGACAACGAGGGCCGGCACGTTGACCTGACGGGCGAGCAGGACGTGCTCGCGGGTCTGCGGCATCGGGCCGTCGGCGGCGCTGACGACGAGAATGGCGCCGTCCATCTGGGCCGCGCCGGTGATCATGTTCTTGACGTAGTCGGCGTGGCCGGGGCAGTCCACGTGGGCGTAGTGCCGCTTCTCTGATTCATACTCCACGTGGCTCGTGGCGATGGTCAGAATCTTCGTGGGGTCGCGGCGGCCGTCCTTCTCAGAAGCCTTGGCGACTTCATCGTAGGCCTTGAACTTCGCCAGACCCTTGGCAGCCTGTACGGCGGTGATCGCTGCGGTCAACGTGGTCTTGCCGTGGTCGACGTGGCCGATCGTTCCGACGTTCACGTGTGGTTTCGTTCGTTCGAATTTTTCCTTGGCCATTCCAGCGATTCCTCCGAGTCCTACTTATGTCTGAGTCAATCTTTGAGAGTCAGTTTTCCGTCAACACCATACAACGGTCGCCACGCGTCGATTCGTCGAACGCGGCTGACCGATTCAAGCTTCGCTACGATCAACCATCAGAATAATGCCGCGTTCACCGGTGCGGTCATCGGTAAACGGCTCGCACTCCGCGAGTCGGCCAACTAGTGTAAGGCAGCCCGACCGCCGACGCACCCGCCGCGCCTTCGAGCGGCCGCGTCATCCGAGAAACTCGGAAGAATCGTCTGCGAAAGCTGCTGACGGGACTTGAACCCGTGACCTCGTCCTTACCAAGGACGCGCTCTACCAACTGAGCTACAGCAGCAGGGACAAAAATTCACTCGTCCGATTTGCCGCCGAAGCATGTCACAGCGGCCGGAAGATCGCTCGAGGTCGCGCGCCAGCCTGCAAGTAAGACCCGCCAGTATAAGGCCTTGCTAAAGGGCGTCAATGCTGCGCCATGCCCAAGTTCAGGAGCGACCACACCGTATCTATCGGTTCAAATGCACCGTCCATAACAATATATACGACACCATGTTATGGAGGTTTCAGGGCCGCCAAAAGGACCAGAAAGCTTACCGGACACGTTACCGGCTCCAGCCCGGGTTTGAGGTATCCGCAGCGGCCCCCCGCCTTAACGGTGCGGCGAACGTTACATCCCCGCGTTCCTCGCGGTTTTCATGATGAACTGGTGCGGGTAGGTCGGCGCCGGGCGACTCGCTTCGTCGAGCTTCGCCAACTCCTCGCCGCTTAGCTTCAACTCGCAGGCCGCGAGATTGTCCGTCAATTGCTCAACCCGCTTCGGGCCGATGATCACGCTGCTGACCGCGGGACGATTCATCACCCAGTTAATGGCGACCGCGATCGGCGTCGTGCGATGGGCCGACGCGATTTGCTTGACCGCTTCGACGACTTTTAGATTTCGCTCGTTCACGAATTGCCGACGCCAGGAATTCGGCTCGTCGGGCGTGTCGCCGAAACGCGAGCCCTTGGGGCCGGCGCCGGTTCCCTCGTACTTGCCGGACAGGACACCGCCGCCCAGCGGACTCCACGGAAGAATGCCGATGCCATATCGCTCGCAGACGGGCGTGACGCCGGTCTCGATGTCGCGGCAGACGAGGCTGTATTGCATCTGGGCAGTGACGAAGGGCTCCCAGTTCCAGCGCATGGCGAGCTGCCGACTCTCGGCGATCTGCCACGAATCGAAATTAGAGAGGCCGACGTAGCGCACCTTGCCGCTGCGAACGAAGTCGTTCAGCGTGCTGAGGGTCTCTTCGATGGGCGTGTGCCAGTCCCAGCAGTGAACCTGATAAAGATCGATGTAGTCGGTGCCGAGGCGGCGCAGGCTGTCGTGCAGGGCGATGGTCAGGTGGCGGCGGCTGGAGCCGGTGGCGTTTTCGTGTTCCGGTGGCTCGCCGAACTTCTTCACGACGGGAAAGTGGCCCTTGGTGGCGACGATGACGCGATCGCGCCGGCCTTTGATGCCCTTGGCGCAGATTTCCTCGCTGACGCCCTTGGAATAGACGTCGGCGGTGTCGATGAAGTTCCCGCCGGCGTCGAAATAGGCGGCGATGACATCGAGGCTGGTCTTTTCGTCCACGCCCCAGTCGGCCATGCCGAAGTTCATCGTTCCAAGGCAGAGTTCCGAGACTTGAATGCCGGTGTTGCCGAGTCGTCGAAGCTTCATGGATGGTCTCTCCGTGGCGGGTTGATCCGGGGGCGGATCGTCACCAAAGGTCAGTTCTCTTTTTTATTAAATGGGTTCACAACGAGCAAGAGCGGCTGCTTTCCGTCAACGGCGTCCCTGCACGCGCGGGGATCGGTCAGCACCTTGCGATTATTGGCGAAGAACGCCTTGATCGTCGCCCAGTCGGGCATGAGCAGGCTATGCCGGCCGAAATCGTTGTCGCCCTTTTTGCTAATGATGATAGAGAGGATCCCGGCCTCACCGTAGGCGTGGGCGTCGGACGCGCGATCGCCGACACCGATCAGGATGTTCGGCCAGGTGCGTTTCAATCGATCGAGGACTCGCTCCTTGAAGACGCCCTGCCTGAGCAGATCGCTCTTGCGCTGGGACACAATGATCGGCGCAGCGGGAAACTCGCGCATCGCCAGCCACTTCTTGGTCTTCTCAAGAAGGAACGATGGACGGGCAGTGAGATAGAGCAGCTCGTAGTCGTCGGTCAGCGCCGTCAGGGTCTCGCGGGCGTTTTTGAATGCCTTGGAGTCATCCTCCTCATCGAAGAGAACGTCGTCCATGTCGGTTCTGCAGATCGTATCGTCGATGTCGAGAACAACCACGACGCGCCGCGGGTCCCAGCGGAACACGCGGGCCTCGGCGCGAAGCTCGACTCCGTTGATATCGGCTGTCGCCTGAATCGTCTCGATTTTCTTATCAGGCAGCGTGCACTCGAGGATGGAGATGCCGTCTTCACGGCCGACTGCAACGCCGAGTTCCTTGTCCCCGGCGAAAAACTTAACGGGTCGATCCTCGACATCCTTGGCGAGACCGAAGAAAGTTTCTCGTCTGATGTCGGCGACGAGGAGGGTCTTGCCGTCGGGCGCGGCGATGCAGTCCTGGAGGTTGAGCATGGGCTTGGCGCAGGCCGCGGCGGTAAGCGCCCCCACCGCGAGAAACGCAAGACGGGTGACAGCCAAAATGCGATTCATGCCGATCCTCCCTGGGTCATCTTGGTGGATTGTAGAGAGGTCTGGGCTTTCTGTATCGCACCACCCCGGCGAATCACCGGGGTTCCGCGAGCTCGGACATGAACGGCGACTGTGCGAATACTACCGATGACATTGCCATCTTGGTGAACTGTCTGCTTTGATCGACGGGGTCGGACTTGCAGCACGCGGCGGTCATCGACGGCAATCACGTCTTTCGACATGGCCGCGTGGCGCGGGATGAGCGTGTCGATCTCGTCCGGGAGCATGGGGATGATCGCACCGGCGCGAACAAAGAGCGGCATGCGGTCCAGCGGGGCTTTCACCTCGATCGTCTGCCCGCCGGCGAACTGCGCCCAGCATTATCAATACCTATTCGGCCCGATCAGATGTAGTGTCGTCGGCAAGAATTGAGCCGTTAGAATACGGGAGCAGAAATGCAAGCGCGAATATCAAGGATTCCCGGCGCATGATTAGAAGGCTATACGGACGGGAGCGGTGAAGCAATTACTTAGAATCACGGTTGCGAGTACGTCGAGACTTTCCAGCGGTCTTCTTCATCGCGCCGGCCTTCTTACGGGAGAGCTTCTTGATATCTTCCAGCGATGTCTTGTCGACCCATTCGTGGCGATCCTTCGAGTAATCGCCTTTGCCCAGATCGAGCTGCTGAAGAAAGCGGCTCATCACTTCCCTCCCAAGACTCTTCTGTAACACACCGCGACCATTCTATTGGAAAATGACGATTGGACCAACGGAATTAATAACGTCGAAAAATCATTCCAAGTTTGGGGGATCTAACGAAATCGAGCCCCCGCACTCTGGACAGACACTGTTCTCTATTCCTCGAACATCATAAAAGCACCTCGGGCATCGACGAAGGGCTAGGAGTTCAGCTCGAAGACTCTTTCTGATTGACTTTCGAGCCAGCAAGATCGGCCCCAGGATTAGTCCACCTATGAGGAACACGAAGGACAAGGCTCGGGCAATTCCTTTGTATTGGACAGGGACGCCCAGCCAAGATAGCGAACAAACGAAAGCGATATCGACGGCCAGGATCGCCAAATAAAAAAAGATTATCCGGCGTGCAAAGGGTCTACACGCGCGATTCCACGCATTACTTCGGTTGTGGGATTTATAGAACCCGCGAAGCTCGGGAATAAGCCATCTCAGCATTGGATCGTCGCTTTACGGGATTATCCGACAAGCTGCCTTGAGCCATTGTGCGCCACAACTTCGATCCCGGCTTATTCTGACTGGACGACGGTAGGTCTCTTGTTCTCGAGGAGAGACCGTAATCGGGTAACTGACTTGGCCTCGCGTCGACTTCGTGCCTGCTGTTGATTATCGAATGGCCAGATTAGTCACGATACATCAGAATAAACTCTCCCGATCAACAAGTCATCCTATTTCACATCCAGCCAATTCGGCCCCCAGGCGACGTCCACCTTGATCGGAACCGTCAATTCAATCGCGTTCGACATTTCCTGCGAGATCATCGCCGCTTCTTCTTCGACGCGCTTGGCCGGGACTTCGAAGACCAGTTCGTCGTGGACCTGGATGATCATCTTCGACGGGCGCTTTTCCTCGCGGATGCGGCGGTCGATGGCAATCATGGCCCGTTTGATCATGTCGGCGGCGGAGCCCTGCACGACCGTGTTCACCGCGAAGCGCTCGGCGGCGCTGCGGGCGGCCTGGTTGCGCGAGGAGATGTCGGGGATGGGGCGGCGGCGGCCGAGGATGGTCTGGACGTAGCCATGGCGCTTGGCGTGATCAATGCACTCATCGAGGAAGCCGCGAATCCTCGGGTAGCGCTCGAAGTAGCGGTCGATGAAAATCTTCGCCTGGCCGACGTTCATGCCTGTCTGCCGGGCGAGGCCGAAGGCGGACTGGCCGTAGATGATGCCGAAGTTGACGGTCTTGGCGCTGGAGCGCTGCTCGGAGGTGACCTCCTCGATGGGCACGCCTTCAATCTGCGAAGCGACGAAGGCGTGAATGTCGCGGTCCTCGCGAAAGGCCTCGGCCAGGGCGGAGTCTCTGCTGAAATGGGCCAGCACGCGCAGCTCGATCTGCGAGTAGTCGGCCTTGAGCAGTACTTCATCCTTTCCGCCGGGCACAAAGGCGCGGCGGATACGCGCCCCCAGCGGCGTGCGAATGGGGATGTTCTGCAGGTTCGGGTCACTGCACGACAGGCGGCCAGTGACGGCGCCGGTCTGGTGGAAGCTCGGGTGAATACGGCCGGTCTTCGGCGAGATCATCTCCGGCAGGGCATCGACGTAGGTGCCCTTGAGCTTGGCGAGTTCGCGGTATTCGAGGATGAGTTTAGGAATGGGGTCGTTGGTCTGTTCGGCGAGGACATCGAGCACTTCGGCGTCGGTGGAGCGGCCGGTCTTGGTTTTCTTGACGACGGGGAGCTTGCGCTCGTCGAAGAGCACTTCGGCGAGCTGTTTGGTGGAGTCGATGTTGAAGGGCCGGCCGGCGATGCCGTGGATTTCATCGCGCAGGCCGACCAGGCGATCGGACATCTCGTTGGAGAGCCCGGCAAGGAGCTGGGTGTCGATGGTGACGCCGAGGTATTCCATTCGGGCGATGACATCGACGAGCGGCAGTTCCAGATCGGTGAAGAGCGAGGTGAGCGTGGGATCGGTCATCTGCCCGCGAAGGACCTTGCAAAGTCGCCAGGCGATGTCGGCATCTTCGCAGGCGTATTCGCAGGTGCGGTTGGTGGGCACCTGATCAAAGGTCGTCTGATGCTTGCCTTTGCCGATAAGGTCGTGGGTCTTGATCTTGCGGTAGTGGAGCAGTTCCTCGGCGAGCTTGTCGATGCCGTGCGAGCCGCGCAACGGGTCGAGAATGAAGCTTGCGATCATTGAGTCGAAATCGACGCCGTGGACTTCGATACCGGCGGCCTTGAGGACGACAATGTCGTACTTGAGATTCTGGCCGCACTTCTTGATGCGTTCGTTTTCAAAGATGGGCTTCAGGTGGCGGACGGCGACATCCTGCGGGATGAGGCGGCCGACGCCGCGCACCGCGATGTAGTAGGCGTGATCGGCCTCGAAGGCAATGCTGATGCCGCAGAGGTCGGCGGCGGCCGGGACGAGACCGGTCGTCTCGGTGTCGAATGCGAATGCCGGGAGCCTGGCGAGTTTCGCGGCGAGATCGGCCAGGGCCTTCTCAGTGTCGATGAGCTGATACTTGCCGGAAGATTCGGCGACGGTGGCGAACAGGCCGGCGTCTTCGGGCGGCTCCTCCTTTTTGGCGGCGGATCGTGCGGAACTGGGCGTTGCGGCGGGCGCATCGTCACCGCTTTCGCCGGTCGTCACCCGGGCGATCATGCGATTCATGCCCAGTTCGGCGAGGATGGGCGTCGCGGCGGCGGCGTCAAAGCGAGAGACATCGGCGGCGGCGAGGTCGAATTCGAACTCGACGTCGTCCTTGAGCGTGACGAGTTGTCGCACGACCTCCATGCGCGGTCTGAAGGCGAGGATGTTTTCCTTGAGCTTGGGGGTCAATTCGTCGGCGCGGGCGATGATGTTGGCGACGGTGCCGTACTTGTCCAGCAGGTCGGCGGCCTTCTTGGGGCCGACGCCGGGGACGCCGATGATGTTGTCCACGCTGTCGCCGATGAGCATCTGGGCCTCGACGGCCTTGTCCGGGCCGTAGCCCTTTTCTTCGATCATCGCGGCAACGTCGATCACACGATCCTTGCCGGGGTCGAACATGAAGACATGCTCGCCGAGCAGTTGATCGAGGTCCTTGTCGCGACTTACGAGGTAGATGTCGAAATCGGCTGCGTATTTGCGGCACAGTGTCGCCAGGATGTCATCTGCCTCGTAGCGCTCCTTGCGGAGGATCGGCACCTTCATGGCCTGGAGAATGGAGACGATGCGGTCGATCTGGGGAGGGAGGTCTTCCGGCGGCGGCTCGCGTTTGCCTTTGTAGCTCGCGTCGAGGTCCACGCGAAAGACGGTCTCATCGGCGACGTCCATCGTCATGGCCAGATAGTCGGGTTTTCGATCGCGCAAGAGGCCCAGGAGCATCTGCAGGAAAACGTGGACGGCGCGCGTCTGCTCCCCGGTCGGTGAAGTCAGCGCGCGGAACGGGGCGTAATAGGCGCGGTAGATTTGAGCGTGACCGTCGATGAGGTAGAGGGTTTTTCGCGGCATTTCGAGTGGGCCTCGCGGGGCGGTTTTCTGCGGGGCGCGACGGAATGTCAAGCCGGGACGTGAGTCGGATTCGCGCCGGGCCCATAAGTTCGACAGTCGGATAACTATCAGCTTGCGGATTTGCGGACGGCCGGGCGGGCGGTCGGTTAAAGCGGCCTGGAAACGGGTCCGGACGTTGACATTCGGGGTTGGTTCGCAGATACTTGAGTATGCTCTGCTGTGCCGAGAGTTGAGTTGGCCTACCGGACGGTACCCACCCCAGCGGAGCGACCGAGACTACAGCGAATAGCCACACTGCCGGGGGGCGGTATCCGAAGATAACTGCGGATAAGCCCACAGCGTCGATTACGAGGAGAAGCCATGGCGGGAGCAGTTCCCCAGCAACGCGGAGGATCCAACGCGACGACGATCGGCATGGTCGTTTCGATCATCGTCGCCGTGCTGCTACTGGGCGCCCTGATATGGCTCATCACCCAGCAGGAGCAGCTTAGCCAGAACGCCGATCAGGCCGTGGCGGCGCGGGTACGGATCAACAAGGAACTGGAAGACTTGAAGGCATCGGCAGGCTTGGTCGTCGGCGCCATGACCGGCGACGCGAACGAGGCCCCGGTTTCGGCGCGCAACAAGCTGGAAGCGTCTCTCGCGAAGATTCGCGATGACGGGCGGGTTCCTGCTCCCGAAGAGATGACGGCGACGGTCGGCTCGGTCGGCGTGATCGATCAACTCTATCAGCTTTACCTCGGAGAGCTTGATGCGAAAGCGAAGCTGATGGCCGGCTTCGATAAGGCGAACGCCGACCTGAAAGACGCTCTGGCCGCCCATTCCGATTTGCAGAAAAAACTGGCCGATGATCTTTCAAAATTAAAGTCAAAGGTTGACGAGCTGCAGAACGCCAAGACCGAATTCGAGCGAATCAAGTCCAGCGAGACTCAGGCCCTGGCGAGCCAGATCGGCGCGAAGCAGGACGCCCTGAACGCCCTCCGGCGCGAATCTGTAGACATGCGTCGAAAGGCCCGAGACGAACTCCTTCGGCGTGAGTCATTGCTGGATCAGCAGCGCGAAGCGCTTGCTTCGCTGCGCGGTCCCGGCATCGACGCCGGACAGGAACTGGCCATAGCCCAGACGCCTGTAGGAACAGTGATGCGCGCATTGCCGGGCGATTCGCTGGTGCACATCGATCTTGGCCGCGAAGACAACGTGCGACTGGGAATGAGCTTCAGCGTTTACTCGGCGGAAGAGCGGATTCCAGCGGACGGCCGCGGCAAGGCGCACATCGAAGTCGTGAGCGTCGATCGTCGAACGGCCGAGTGCCGGGTCACGACGCCGCCGTCTCCCGACAATCCCATTCTCGAAGGCGACAGCATCGGCAACATCGTGCTGAGCCGAGACCGATCCAAGAAGCAGCGATTCTGCATCGTCGGTCAGTTCGACATCGATTTCGACGGAACCGCGGACGTTCGCGGGCCCGAAGCCATCGCGGCGCTGGTGAAGCGATACGGCGGCGAAGTGGTCGATCATGTGGACGCGACCACGGATTATGTCGTTGTCGGTCTCGAACCGCCGAACGCCCCGTCCAACCTGACGCTTGAAGGTCGCCGAGGCGCCGAAGAGCCGATCGAAGATGCGACGGCGTCGGATGAGTCGGCTGATGAGTACAGCGAGGACGCCGACGTATCTGACGACGAAGACGAGTCCTCGGACGATGAGGAAGACGTAGCGCCCGACGATAGCGACGATGAAGACGCGAACGCTGATGATGCCGATGCCGAAGAAGATGACGCATCAGACGACGAAAACAGCGATGATTTTGATGATGAAGACGCCGAGTCCGACGAGGAGGGCATCCCCGCAGGCGATGAGGATCCTTCTGACGACGAGCCGCAGGCCGCGGGCAGCGCTGCCGCGGCGCCGTCCGTTCCCACCATCGCCCGCAATCCGGTCGTTGATCCGACCCGATCGCCTCGACTTCGCCGGGCGATGAGCGAGCGCGATCGTTACGACGAAGCGATCTATCGGGCGAGGATGTTCTCGATTCCTCGATTGCCGCAGGATCGATTCTTCAACTTTGTCGGCTTGGAAAGCGGCCGCGAGGCGGCGCGGGCGCTGGATCAGTAAGCTGATTACGCGATAAACGCCGACGCGGCCATCCAGTTAAATTGAGCCTGGGCGATTGGCTTTCAGAAGCGGGGCTGCTTCTTGCGCTTCTTCGTCTGCGCGTCGCGGCGGGATGATTGGAGCTGACGCGCTTCTTCGGCCTTCTTAGCCAGGCGCTCCAGCAGGCCCGGCGGCTTGCCATTGGCGCCGCCCGAACCACCGCGGTCATCGGTTCGACCATCGTCCGGCGGGCGCTTCTTCAATTCAAAATCGCCGCGTTCATCCTTCTCACGAATATGCTTCTTGATGCGATACTGCTCGGCCATGCCCAGCAGGTTTGAGGAGAGGATGTACAGGTTGAGCCCGCTGGGGAAGTTGTAGAAGAGGAAGCCGAAGAAGATGGACATGATGTTCATCATCTTCTGCTGCTGGGCCATGGGGTCGGCAATCGGTTTTCCCTGCTCATCGAGCTTGGGGGCTGCCGGCACGGCGGGCTTGGTCAGTTTCTGCATGAACTTCTGCTGCGCGTACATGGTGATGGTCATGATGATCGGCAGCAGGTTGAACCCGGTGATCGGACCAGTCATCGCGCCGAGCAGGGGAATGTGAAAGCTGGAGTTAAAAGGAATCAGGGCGTCCGGCGAGGACAGATCGTTGATCCAGAAAAAGAACGGCTGGTGCCGCATGTCGACGTTGGTATTCAGCGTCGTCCACAGGGCGACCCAGATGGGCATCTGAAGGAACATCGGCAGACAGCCGAGGATACTGCCGGCGGGGTTCACGCCCTCTTCGCGATAGAGCTTCATCGTCTCTTCGTTGAGCTTTTGCTTGTCGTTCTTGTATTGCTGCTGGATCGCCTCGATCTTCGGCTTGATGGACCCCATTGATTTCTGCATCTTCATCATGTTGACCTGACCCCGCTTGGTGATGGGGTGCAGGATGGTGCGCACGATGACGACGAGGATGATGATGGCGATGCCATAGTTGCCGACGACGCCGTAGAGCTTTGTCAGCAGCCAGAGCATTCCGACGGTGATGATGCGGAAGGTGAAGCCCGACTGATCGACGTGCTGGGCGATGTCGTAGTGACGCTCGGCGGCCTGGGGCATGGTTGCCCAGAGCTTGCTGCTCTTCGGCCCGCAGAATGCGTCGGCGGCAAGCATCATCTTCGCGCCAGGGGCAATGGTGCCGGTGGAGAGAACCTGCTCAAAGGTCAGATCGTCTACCGCTGAAGGATCATCGAACAGGGTCTTGCCGGTCACTTTCACGAGTGCGTCGGACCATGCCTGCTTCGCCTTGTCAGACGGCAGCGGACAGACGATGCATGCGAAGTACTTGCTGCCCAGGGCGGTCCAGAGGGTGTGCTCACCTTCACCCGGCAGGAGTTCCTTCTCGCCGCCATCGCTCTTGAAGACGTCGGATCGCAGGGCGTGCTGGCCATCGGTGATCTTCCCGTCCGAATCGACGATGGCCGAGACGATGCGGCGAAACTCGCGCTGCGGATCGTCATTCTTAATGCCGACGGGCCCGCGCACGGTGAGGATCAAATCCCGCGGCTGGTCGGTGAGGTTTTCTATTTGGGTCCGGATCGCCAGATGATAGGCATGCTTATCAAGTTCATAGACACGGCTTAAACGAAACGCCGGACGACCCTCGTCCGTGATAAATGTGCTCAGGACGGCCTGCTGCCCGGTCTCGGTCAGGCTTTTCTCGACCTGCCACATGGCGGCCGATACGTCGAGTTCGCCGAGCGTCGTGTCCTTGTTCTTTCTGATTTTGACATGCTCGAGGACGAACGACTCGATGCTGCGATCGGTCTTGGCATCCACGACGGGCGCGAGCAACGGGTAAGGATCGTTGTCGGGGTTCTTTCGATCCTTGGCGACGTGATTTCGGTGGCGAGAGAGAGTGATTGACTCGACGCCGGCGCCGCGTGGCGTGATCACGACCTTCATCTCATACGGATTGTCCTCGGACGCAAGGTCGTCGCCGAGCGCGACCGTCGAGCTGTCCGCGGCGGAGGAGATACCCCACTGAGCGACCGGTTGGTTTGAAGCGGGTGGGGCACTCGCGATACTTGGCACTGCCCCGGACGGCTGCGACGCGGCATCTTGAGTCTGCGCCATGTCCGTCTCGGGAGAGGGCGCAATGGGTAAGGTCGTCGCCTGGTTCGACGGCGCCTTGACCGGCGGATACATGATCTCCATCAGCTTGAACCAGCCCACCATGATGAGCAGGCACAGGCTGAAGGCGATCATCGTTCGTTTTGCCTGGCTATCCATTTGAATCTTTCAGGATGCGGGAATTCGAGGCGGCACGCAAGGCCCGGCGGCGGAGGGGGATGTGTCGCTTATTTTCCTTCAAAAAGCCTCATTCCGAGGAAGTCGTCGAGGTTGGGGTTGTCTCGGATCCGCTTGGCCGTCACCTGGATGTTGTATTCGACGCGGATGAACTCGACTTCGTCGCCGTCGACGATCACGTAGGCCGCGCGCGGGTCTCGATCGCGCGGCTGACCGACCGAGCCCACGTTGATAATGACTTTCTCGTCGCCGATCGTGTAGCGGCGGTCGTCGCCCAACTCGTCGGGCGGCTCGAAATAGGGATCATCGACGAAGACGCCCGGCACATGGGTATGACCGCAGAAGCAGGTGAGCTGCTCCATGCGCTCGAAGTTCGCCAGCAGCTTTTGCGGCGCGGTGAACACGTCGTCGGGGAAAAGATATTCATTGATCGGCTTGCGCGGTGAGCCGTGGACGAAGAGCAGGCCGTCCATCTCATTGCGCGGCGACAGGCCGCCCAGAAAACGCCATCGGGCATT